>Ga0268262_10000607_pt1 | contig 46750 bp, 40 predicted proteins | sample TergutNc150P3_FD_190354 | JGI IMG/M metagenome (GOLD analysis project Ga0268262, IMG submission 190354) | Nasutitermes corniger P3 segment gut microbial community from laboratory colony in Florida, USA - Nc150 P3 (SPAdes) (version 2) | ecosystem: Host-associated > Arthropoda: Insects >... | reverse complement strand
AAAAGATTACATCAAGACATGGAACAAGTCAGGGCGTTCATTTACCTGGACAAAAACACCAGAAGAGATTCTTGCAAAAATTAATAAGGCAAAATCATTTTGACATTTGTATTTTACAGTACACTAGGAGCCCATAAATCGGAGAATTTTGCGGCAAATAGCCGCAAAATTCTACAAGTCCGACAGGCTCCTGGATTAGGCCTTGCTCAACTTTAACTATTACTTTACTTCTTCCCCGAGTGCAACACAAATTCCATCTGGTCGGCCTTTTGCTTAATCAGATTGAACCAAAGGGCTTTTTTCTTGGGAACCTCGTTGCTCTGCCGGCCCATTGCTTTTAATTTTTCGTAAACCGTTACGGCGTTCTTTGCCGCCTGCCAGGCTTTTAAGTAGTTGCCGTGGAAAATCTGCGGCGCGCGGTTTTCGATTTCTTTGTCGATGGTTTCCAGATATGACTGCAAGAGCATATTGTATTTTTCGTATACCCCTTTCAGATAATCCAGGATTAAACGCTCGAATTTCGGAATTTCCTCAATAAGATCGATAAAGGTTTTCAGGGTATTTACCGCAACGGCGTAATCCTCATCGTGGTTATAGGCCTTAAGGCCGATACGGCAAAGCTGCTGGAAGGATTCATTGGTTATGGTCTGCATGCCGTTTATTGGGGCGGGCGGTGTAATGGTAAATTTAGGCATCACGCTTGCGGCTTTGTTAATCAGGCTCATCATATCCTGGTAGATCCTCTGCTCCCAGAGGTTATCTTTTATGGAACCGAATAATTGTACCATCTCTTCGCTGAACTGTTCTTTGTATTTGTCCTCGGCCTTAAACACGGCCTCGCAGGAAGGTATTTGAACTCCCTTGAATTCAATCTGGCCTGTATCAAGAAAATACACGGTGTTCGTCTTGAAAATCTGGCATTGATCCTTTTCGTTTTCTTTCATGAAATTCATGTAGACCTGTCTGGCTATCATAATGCGGGATTCTTTGCCGGATAATTCATTCGCGCGGGTCTGAAGCCTTGCGCCGGAATTTAAAAGAAAGCCTGAAAGGCTGCCTTTTTCGGTGATAATCAACGGGCTCTGGGTATTTCCACCGGTAATACCGGCAGAAATCTTGAAAATCGGCAAGGCGTCAACATTACCCTCCCGCTTCGTGGGAACCTTGGGATCGTTTACCACGTTTGTCTTGCCAAAATAGTCAATGATAGCCAGGGTAACGACAATCGCGTCGGTGGCGGAGGCGGCTACTATTACCATTTCATCGCCGCGCTCCCGCTGGCTTACAGCCTGGCAGGCGGTAGAAATGCGGCGTACACCGGTATTCATTGCCCAATCCAGCGTGTGCATCATTGAAAGGTTCTTGCGGGAGTCCATACAAAACTGGGTATAGCCGTGAATGTCCAGCATTGCGATATAAAGGTTCGAAATCTGAAGGGTATCTTTAAGGTCTCCCGCGTCGGGGAACTTTTGGTCAGGTATCACCAATTCTTTCCAAAGCCTGTAATGAGTTTCTTTGGTCATATCTGAAAAGAATCCCCAATAGAGCTTCCTTATTAACTCAAAGCACCTCATAATAACCGGATGAGTTCTTTGGCTTCTTATTATAGGTTCAGCAAGCTCCTTTAGTTGAGAGAATTTGGTTATACCCTTAGAAATTACCCTGTCACTCAGGAAAGAAAACAATTCATATTCAGAAGTGGTTTCCGTATACTCAGTTAAGTCCTTCACGCTCTATGCCCCTTCATATAATTGTATACACTATAAATTAATTATGGAAAAAAGACAAGATTTGCGATATACTTTGTTGCAGAGGGTTTATTTATGGAAACCGCCGCAAAATTAAACGATTCCGGCATTGCTTTAACCGAAGCTAACCGGCCTTATGAGGCTATTTCACTGTTTCATAAAGCGTTGCGCATTGAGCCTGAAAACCCTCTCCTATGGCTGAATTTGGGCATTGCCCAGCAAAAAACAGGCGATTATCAGAAAGCTTTGGAATGTTACCAGCGCTCTGTTTCCATAGATGACGAAATGACCGAATCCTGGGGCGCTATGGGGCTTATTTACTATGAACTGGAGCAATTTGACGCCGCCGAAAAATGTTATCAAAACGCCCTGGAAAAGGACTGCGATTCTCCGAAAATATGGAATAACCTGGGTGTTTTGTACTTTGCCCAAAAGGATTTTGAGGCTGCCCGCCGCTGTTTTGAGAGGTCTTTAAGCCTTTTACCCATGTACTATGACGCTCTTTTTAACCTGCGCGATACATGCCGGGAGTTGTCAGATTTCAGGGCGGCGGCGGAATTTGAGCGCATTTTGCATGGATTAGGCCGCGAAGGGGGAACGCACTGAGCGCCTCACTTAGAGCTTACCCCCAAATAACAATATCTAAAATTTTTACCACAAACCACACTAACCAACACGAACTTACTGTTAGAAAACTATTTTTAACCTTCAAATTCTATGAAATACGAAGGATCATGAAGGTTTTCCAGCAAACATCGGAGTTAAGGTTCGTGGCGTTCGTGTAGTTCGTGGTAGAATTTTGTTTAGGGACAAGCTCTTAATGAAAATTCTTTACATTGCCGAAATTGTAGGTAAAACAGGGATTTATGCCCTAAAAAAGTGCCTGCCTGAGCTAAAAAACACAAAAAAACCAGATTTTGTCATTGCCTGCGCCGACAGCGCCACGGGCGGAAGCGGTTTGGGAAGGAATCATGCCGCTTACATCCGGAAACTTGGAGTTCAGGTAATAACAACCGGGGAATGTTGCTTTTATAAAAAGGATTTGACCGAAAATTTCGGAAAAGTTCCCTATGTATTAAGGCCGGACAACCTAAACCCCGAGGCCCCGGGGCTTGGCTCGCGTATTTACTCAACCGACAAGGAAAACCCGGCTTCCAAAAAAGCGGCTGTTGCCGTCTTTCTGGGCCAAAGCGGCTTTGGCAGGCTTCACAGTAACAACCCCTTTTCAGCTCTTCCCGCCCTTCTGGAAAGGCTCCGCCAGGAGACTCCCTTTGTGATTCTTGATTTCCACGCCCAGGCAACCGCGGAAAAGCAGACTTTTTTCGCGATGGCCGACGGCCTCTGCTCTGCGGTTATCGGCTCGCATACCCGTGTTCAGACCGTCGATGAGCGGGTCCTCCCGGGCGGAACAGCGGTCATCACCGACGCGGGACGCACCGGCAGTATCGAGTCGGTCGGCGGGAACGACAGGGACAGCCGGATAAAGGAGTACCTTTCCGGCATTCCCGACTGGACCAAGGACGCCTGGGAAAAGCCGGAACTGCAGGGAGTTTTTATTGAAATAGCCGAAAACGGAAAGGCCCTTTCGATTGAGCGCATACGTGCCGGCGCGCCTTCAGTCATTGTTGAAAGCGAAAATGACATACCAGAAGATGACGCCGCCAACTCAGGAGGCGTTCATGACTGAAACCGGAAAAGTTCGGGAAATAAACGGAAAAATCATCGTAATAAAGCCGGATTCGCTTACCGCCTGTTTCGGCTGTATGAAAGAGGAATGTAAAGCTTGCGGAAGCATAAGCGCCGAAAACCCTCTGTCCCTTTCGCTTAGAGCCGGCCAAACGGTGGAAGTAAGCGCCCCCGCGGTATCCGTCTTCCGCCAGGCTCTGGCGGCGCTTGTCCCGCCCGCCCTCGGTTTTGCCGGCGGCTTTTTCCTCACCCGCCTTTTTCTTCCGTCAGCCGGCGAAGGCGCCTGTGCCACCGCGGGGGTTGTTTTTCTCTTTGTTGCGGCATTTATTGTCTATAGGGCAAGAAAAAGACACCCTCCGGGCAAAGCGTATACAGTTACGAGAATTATTGAATACTAATGGAATCTCAAAAACCCGAATTTATAACAGAATCTGGCGCTTATAATAGACTAAACCAGGTAAAGAGACCGGGCAAAACACCAAATGAAAGCTACCTGTAGAGTCCGGCTTCGGAGCCGCCTGCCCACTGAATTTTTAATGGCTTTTGTTCCGGTGAATTCCCACGGCAGTTAGAATTCAAGAGGCAGGCAATCGATGCACTTTAAGGCTAACCTTTACACTTTCGTCTCCTATCGCCGGAGAATTCCAGAGGCTTCCATTTGGGTTTCGTCCGGTCTCATTGCCAATTTAGCCGGTTAATTAAGCGCAAGGTTCTGCAATACGTTTGTGATACATAAACCCAATTTGCCACGCTTTCACCGCATGGATCGACGGAATAAAACTGCTTTTGGGTGGGCGCGGAAGGCTGGGCATGACCTTTTGCGACATGCGAGGAAATGGGGGTTGGACAAACCCCCGCCTTGTGTCTTCACGAAGGCGTCCAATTGTGAAACCTTTTTATCCGAATAACTCTAGGAGTTTGTCGGGCTTTGCCCTTTTGATGAAAGAAAATGCGAAAAAACTCGGTTTTAGAGCATTTTCTACCTTTCAAACTCCGAAAGGAGCCCATAAATCGGAGAATTTTGCGGCAAATAGCTGCAAAATTCTACAAGTCCGACAGGCTCCTAGGCTTGTCTGAAGCCGCCTCGCAAAGCCCTGCCGCAGGCGCACGGCGTGCGAGAAAAACGGCCACGTCAAAACGTGCGTTAATGAAGGCCACTCTTATAATTGACCGCGATAGCGGTCTCCAATTCTAGCCTGCGACAGGGCTTTGCGAGGCGGCTTCGAGCCTTAGTCGGGCTTATTCGTATAAATTAGGTTATTATTTCGATCTTAATCCCGCCGTTCTGCTCAGGTTCTTCCTTGGGAGGAACCGTTACTTTCAGAATACCGTTGCGGAAGACCGCCTTCACCTTTTCCTGCGCGTACTTGTCCATGGGGACAAAGTATTTTTGCTTGTCTATGGCCTTCATCTTAAGCCTTCGCTTAAAATAGCGGATGCTCTCGTCCGGTACATTTGCTCCGCCGTTTTGTCCGTCGGCGGTTCCGGCGCCGCTCATAGCCGCCTGAAAGACCATGTAGTCCCCCTGGAAGGAAAGGCTTATGTCGTTTTCTTCAAAGCCGGCTAGGGCAAACTCAAATATAAGACTCCTGTCTCCTGTCATGTAAATATTCATGGGGGGGTAAGAGTAGTTGGGGTAATAATCGGTGTTCTCGTCAAAACACCACGAGCCTTCGCCATGCGGGTGCGGGAAGCCCTGACCATTGCCTTGACCGTTGAAATTTTTGCGGAATTCATCCTGGAAATCCCGCGCCGCTTCGAAAATCTCATCGAAAATGGTTCCCAAATCCATGGGACCAAAACCTCTTGTTCCTTTCATAGGACACTCCTTAGTCCGCAAAAAATTGATATGCGGATAATTTGCCGGCCTAAAGGCCCGGCATTGATGATTGAATGAACCCTCCAACGAGCGGTTCAGGGCGCTTTCACTTTTCGTGAATTGCTTTCGCCCAAATCAAATTTAACGCATTTTTGTAAAATTAGCAATGCCGGTGCTTTACACACTTAAAAAAATTCGATAGATTTACAAAAGAATTTCCAAAACTTCAGTTTTTGGAAATTCTACCTTAGATTTAGATAAAAACCGGCTTGAATGCCGGTTTTTATAAAGCCTTTTTCAAAACTAACAGAGTTTTGGAAAAGGCTCAGAAACTTCATCTTTGCCCGGTGATGTGTTCTTTTGTTTGCGGCATAAGGGGGTAAATTTATGAAAAATACGGTCATCATTCACTGACTTAAGCTTAGCACGTCAGCACCTCAACATTCATGTAAGCATTCGGTATCTACTCTTTTGAGTAAATATGTTCATTTTATTTTTCTTTAATGTAATAGGATTCAAGAATGAAGCTACCCTGGAAAGGCGGCCGGCTTGCGCTGGTCGCGTCCGCTGCGGAAGACCGCCGTTTTCGGCTCTTCCTTTGTTGCGCGGCAACTATGGGAACGGTGGGTTTTTCTTTTTTAAACCCGCAAATAATACGTTTTACCATTGACTCGGTAATTGGAAACTCTCCGCTTAACGCTCCGGCTTTTGTTCAGGCCCTTATGGAGCGGTTGGGAGGAGCTGTTTTTCTTCGTCAGAATATCTGGATATGCGCCCTCTTTATTTTGGGAGCGGCTCTGTTTTCCGCGCTCTTCAACTCGGTAAGGCGCTACACCAGCATCGATCTGGGCGAAACAGCGGCGTGGAGACTCAGAAACACACTCTACGCGCACATTCAGAAACTGTCATACGACTGGCACGTGAACTGCCAGACGGGGGACATCATCCAACGCTGTACCTCGGATGTGGATACGATTCGCAACTTTATCCAGAACCAATTAAGCGAGCTTATGCGGGTTTTCTTTGTCATGGCGCTTGCCCTTTTTATGATGTTCTCCATGGATCTTTTTATGTCCCTGATGGCTCTGGCCCTCATCCCGGTCATCTTCGTTTTTTCCCTCCTATACTTCCGTAAGGTAAGCAAGGAATTCACCAAAGCCGACATTGCCGAAGGGCTTATGCAGTCCGCGGCGCAGGAGAACTACACCGGCGTCAGGGTGGTACGCGCCTTTGGCCGGGAATTCTACGAAATGGAAAAGTTTTCCGAGAAGACAAAGAACTATCAGGATATCTGGATTCGTATCGGAAAGATGCTGGGCCTTTTCTGGGGCGCGGGGGATTTTATGGCGGGCCTCCAGCTCTGCATCATCGTGGGCGCCGGTATCTGGCGAAGTGTGCAGGGTCTGCTCTCACCCGGTACTTTTCTGGCGTTTTACACCTACTGCAACTGGATGATTTGGCCGGTAAGGCAACTGGGACGCATCCTTTCGGATCTTTCCAAGGCGCTCGTTTCTACTGGAAGGGTAAGGGACATACTTCAGACCGAGCCGGAAACAGACCCGCCTGAAGCGCTAAAGCCGGAAATAAAAGGAGAGATCTGTTTCCAAAACGTCTCTTTCAATTACGGCAAAGGCGAGCCTGTCCTAAAAAATGTTTCCTTTACGCTGAAACCCGGTGAAAGCCTTGCCATACTGGGCGCTACCGGTTCGGGGAAATCGACCATGGTTCACCTTTTAAGCAGGCTTTACGATCTCAAAGACTCTGACGGCCTCATCACTATCGACGGGATCGACATACGCAGAATCGCCCGTCCGCACCTTCGCCGTCACATCGGGCTTTGCCTGCAGGAGCCTTTTCTCTTTTCAAAGACCCTGCGTGAAAACATTTCGATTGCGATGCCTGAGATGGAGCTCGCGGAACTGCGCGCCGCGGCGGCTGTGGCGATGGTGGACGAAACCATCGAAGATTTCGCCGAGGGCTACGACACTGTTGTCGGTGAGAGGGGCGTCACCCTTTCCGGCGGACAAAAGCAAAGGGTTGCCATCGCGCGTATGCTCGCGGGCAACGCACCGGTAATGATTTTCGACGACAGCCTCTCCGCCGTTGACACCGAGACTGACGCGAAGATTCGCGCGGCTCTGCGCGACCGCGTCGCCGATGCGGCGGTAATAATAATTTCTCACCGCATATCAAGCATAATGCAGGCTGACAATATTCTCGTACTGAAAGACGGAACCGTTGAGGATCTTGGTTCTCACGAGGAGCTTCTGGAACGGGGAGGCAGTTACCGCCGCATCTTTGAACTACAACGTGGAGTTGTTATGGAGGAAGAAGAATAATCATGGCTGATTTTGAAGATTTTGATTACAACAAACCAATGTCGCTTGGCGTCTGGAAGAAGATGCTTCCGTTTATATCGCCGCATAAGAAGGATCTCATTCGCGTTTCCCTGTTAATGTTCGCCGTAGCAATGGTGGATGTGTTCTATCCCCTGCTCCTGGGCTACGCGATCAAGAATAACATAGAACCCCGCACTACCGAAGGCGTAGGCTGGCTCTTGGCCGCGGCGTTTTTCCTCATATCATCCCAGGGCGTTATCGTTCGCTTCTTTGTCGCCCTGGGACTAAAGGTGGAAACCGGCATCAGCCGGGACATCAGGAACGCGGTTTTTTACCATCTCCAGAAGCTGAGCCTTTCTTATTACAACAAGACCCCAGTGGGTTACATGATGGCAAGGACAAACTCGGATACAAGCCGCATCGGCGACCTTGTGGCATGGGGGATCATTGATTTTTCATGGTCGCTTTTCTACTGCGGCGGGGTGATAATCGCCATGTTCCTTGTGCATTGGCGGCTCGCCCTCATCGTCTGCGCCACCATTCCGCTGCTCTCGCTCATCACCTGGTTTTTCCAGAAAAGGATCCTGGCGGTGAACCGCATCATGAGGAAGCTTAATTCAAAAATGACAGGCGCGATGAACGAGGGGATCACCGGCTCAAGAACGATCAAGGTGCTGGTCGCCGAGGATCAGAGTCTGGCCGAGTATTCCGCCATTACCGGGGAATACAGACATCACGCCGCGCACATGGCCCGTCTTCGTTCAATTTTCATCCCGCTTGTTCTCTTTATCGGATCTGCCGCGACAGCCTCGGTTCTGGGTTACGGCGGATACGAAATTGCCTTCATGGGCGCTGATCTGGCAATCCTGGCGATCTTTCTGCAGTACGCGGGAGGGTTCTTCGATCCAATACAGAACATCGCCAACATCCTTACTGAATTTGTGTCTACCCAGGCCAACATTGAACGCGTAACCGGGCTTCTTGAGCAGACTCCGCTCATTGTCGACAGGCCGGAGGTAATCGAAAAGTACGGCGATAATTTTTCCGGTAAAAGAGAAAATTGGGAGCCCATAACAGGCGATATAGAATTCAAGGACGTTACCTTTATGTACCCTGACGGGACTGAAAACGTGCTTGAGCATTTCAGCCTTCATGTGCCCGCCGGAACCTACATCGCCATTGTGGGGGAAACCGGCGCGGGCAAGTCCACCCTGGTGAACCTGGTCTGCCGTTTCTTTGAGCCGAACTCAGGCGAAATCCTCGTTGACGGCCGGGACTACAGGGAGCGAAGTCAGCTCTGGCTTCATAGCGCCCTGGGCTACGTGCTCCAAAGCCCCCACCTTTTTACCGGCACCATCAGGGACAACATACGTTACGGCAGGCTTGGGGCAAGCGACGAGGAAGTGGAGACCGCCGCCAGGATCGTTCACGCGGACAGGATTATAAACAAACTGGAGAAAGGCTTTGACACTGAAGTCGGCGAGGGCGGCGACAGGCTTTCCACCGGGGAAAAACAGCTCGTCTCCTTTGCAAGGGCGGTTCTTGCCGATCCCAGGCTCTTCATTCTCGACGAGGCCACAAGCTCGGTAGACACGGAAATGGAAATGCTCCTGCAAGAGGCGATACACACTCTTCTGGAGGGACGTACCAGTTTTGTTATAGCGCACAGGCTTTCAACCATCAGGAACGCGGATGTTATACTCGTTGTAGACAACGGGAAGATCATTGAGCGGGGAACCCACAGCGATCTCATGAATATGAGGGGACATTACTACGGCCTTTACACCCGTCAGTTTGAAGAAGAAGCGGAGGAAGAAGTCTTGAGGTAGCCAATAATTCAAGAAAATCATCACGCAGAGCTCGCGGAGGCGCGGAGAACAACGCGTTATTATATAACTAAGCGTCTTCAATCATGCTTTTTTTATAATGAGAATAAACATGAAAGATGAATCTGGCTTTCTCATTACTTATAACCCTTTGCGTCCTCTGCGCCTCTGCGTGAAAAATTATTAAGTAACGTTTTAGTCTTTACAAACTCTTAATATGCGGCCGCGCCGCCGCCGGTCAGGAGCGCTATAGCGGAGCTTGTCCCTATGCGGTCGCATCCTGCATCGATGAATTTTTCAAGGTCTTCGCGGGTTTTAACGCCCCCGGCGGCCTTTATTTTTACATCAGGGCCGATGTGTTCCTTGAACAAGAGCACGTCCTCAATCGCGGCTCCGGCAGTACCGAAGCCGGTTGAGGTCTTGATGTAGTCAGCGCCCGCGTTGGTTACGATTTTACAGAGCCGGATTTTTTCTTCCTGTGTCAGATAACAGGTTTCTACGATGACTTTGAGGATGTTCTTTCCCGCAATTTTTTTAAGGGAGGAGATTTCTTCCTCAACCTGTGTAAAAGCGCCGTTTTTAACGTCCCCCAGATTTATGACCATATCCAGCTCGGCGGCGCCGTCGGCGAGCGCGGCTTCGGCCTCCTTTTGTTTGGCGGCGCTTACGCTGTAACCCAGAGGAAAGCCGATAACCGTGCAAATGTTCAAATCACCGTAAGCGTTTCTGATGGGTCTTGCATAAGAAGGAGGAACACATACCGAGGCGGTCTTGAAACGGATCGCCTCGGCGCATGTTTTTTCGATTTCCGCCCACGAAGACACAGCTTTTAACAGCGTGTGATCGATATGGCGAAAAATCTCTTCGTTGGTCATAAGATGGTCATAAAAACTTTACGTTGATCCCCGAATAGTCGTTGTCGATCTTGAGGGAATCCAGTATCTGGGAAATCTGCCCGCGGTGATGCGTGTTGTGCAAAATCAGCTGCTGAAGCATAAACCGGAGCGGCACTGAAGGAGGCTTGCCCTTGTACCATTCGAGCTTTATCTGCGCCTCAAAGTCGCTGTCTTTAAGCGCGGCTGTAAACTCCACCAGAGCTTTGTCGGCAATCTTCCCGAAAGAAACCAGCTTCTTCCACTGTTCCTCGCTGAGCTTTCCCTTTAGCTCCTCAATTTTGGCGAGAGGCTTCAGGGCTTTCATTGCTTCGGCGTTGTCCGAAACCGCGTCCTTAAAGAGAGAAAGGAAAAAAGCTGTTGCCCCTACATTGTGGTTGTAAAGCCCGGAAAGGCTTCCGTAAAAACTCTTTCGGTTCTTTTCCCGCTCTTCGTTGGAAAGCTTCTCCAAAATTCCCGCTACGGTTTTGTTCGCGTCTTCATTGTGCTTAGCGAAAGCCAAAAAAACTTCTTTCATTATTCCCTCCTATTTCGTATACAAAGGCAATTTTTCGTACTTGGTGTGGAGCAGCTTATGGGCCTTATGGCCGTTGGGCTCGCCCAGGAATTCCTTGTACACCTGGCTGATGAACGGATTTTGGTGAGAACAGCGGTACTGGGACTTTTCGTCATCCAGGTAAAGCCCGGAAGCCCTCTGCTTGCGGATCTCGTCGGTGCAGCCGTAGGGCTGGCCGCCGCCGCCTATACACCCGCCTCTGCAGGCCATCACTTCCACAAAATGATAGGGGGTTTCTTTTCCGGCGTCCCTTGCGGCGCGGATCTTGTTAAGCACGGCTTCGATGTTCCCCATCTGATGGGCAACCGCAATGCGTATCTTTTTTCCAAGGCCGTTGGGGAGCTCTACCCCGAAATCAACCTCGGCTTCCTTTACCCCCTCAAAGCCCCGGACTGGCTTAAAGTTCACATCGCCCAGTTCTTTTTTTGTTACCAAAAAGTACGCGCTTCTTACGGCGGCTTCCATTACCCCGCCTGTCGCGCCAAAAATGGTTCCCGCGCCGGTATACGGCCCCATCGGGTTGTCCGCTTCTTCATCAGGCAGTTTCAGAATTTCAATACCCGCCTGCTTGATCATTCGTGCCAGCTCCCTGGTTGTAATGGCAATATCCACATCCCAGCCATGACCGGCGCTCTTCATGTCATTATTCCTGTGTGTCTCCCACTTTTTGGCGGTACAGGGCATAACAGAAACGGAGAAAACCTTTTCAGGGTCTACAGAGGCTTTTTCCGCCCAGTAAGATTTAATCATTGCCCCCATCATCTGCTGAGGACTCTTCGCGGTGGAGAAGTTGGGGATCATATCCGCGAAATATTTTTCCATGTAGTCAACCCAGGCCGGACAGCAACTCGTAATAAGCGGAATGTCGCCGCCCTTTTCGGTAAGGCGTTTCACCAGCTCCGTGCCTTCTTCCATAATCGTAAGGTCGGCGGAAAAGTTGGTATCAAAAACAGTTTTAAAGCCAAGACGCCTTAATGCGGCATAGATTTTTTTGGTAAAAACCGTTCCGGGTTCCAGGCCGAATTCTTCCGCCAGAGCAACCCGCACCGCCGGCGCGATCTGCACCACAGGGTGGCAGTTGGGATTTTGCAAAGCGGCCCAAACCTTTACGGTGTCGTCCCTTTCGTAAATGGCCCCGACAGGGCAATGGGCGGAACACTGGCCGCATTTGATACACGGACTCTCGCCCAGAGGCGCGTCCGCCGCGCTTGCGATGCGGCCCTTTATGCCGCGGCCAAGGAATTCAATGGCCCAGACATTCTGCACATCCTGGCAGACCTTAACGCAGCGTCCGCAGCGTATGCACTTTTCCGGGTTCAGCACAATTGACGGGTTGGAATCGTCAATTGAAAGCCCGTTGGAAATGTGTCTAAAGGGCAGCTCCCTGATGCCGAATTCGGCGGCAAGGGTTTGCAGTTCGCAGTTTCCGTTCCGCGGGCACTGGAGGCAGTCCGATGGGTGATTGGACATGATAAGTTCCAGCACTACTCTCCGCGTGGCGATGATCTCCGGATCGTGGGTAATTATATCCATGTTTTCGGCCACCGGAGTTGAACAGGCCCTTGCCATGCGCGGAGAACCCGCGCCGGCGGTTCTGACTATGCAAAGACCGCAGGATGCCCAGGCAGGCAGATCCGGGTTGTAGCAAAGCGTGGGAATTTTTATGTTCACTTTTCTGGCGGCATCCAGAACGGTGGTTTCTTCCTCGACTTGCAGGGGTATTCCGTTTATCTTAATGTTTACCATCATTTTCTCCTTCGATTGAACTAAGCTCCTAAAGGCCTAGCCCTTGGATATGGCGTTGAATTTACAGGTCTTGAAGCATTCACCGCACTTCAAGCACTTTTCCTGCTCGATCCGGTAGGGCGGCCGCTTTTTATCGCTTCCCTGAACCTGTGTAATGCAGGTGGCCGGGCATTTTTTCGAGCAAGCGCCGCAGCCGATACATTTTTCCGTATCAATTAAGAAACGTATCAGTTTCTTGCACTTGCCGGAACGGCACTTCTTGTCATGGATGTGCTCCATGTACTCTTCCCTGAAATTCTTTACGGTAGAGAGCGTCGGGTTGGGCGCTGTCTGCCCCAAAGCGCAGAGGGATGCCTTGGACATAGCCTTGCCAATGACCTCAAGCTTTTCAAGGTCTTCTTCCTCGCCGTTGCCGGCGGCAATCTTCTCCAAAACATGAAGAATCTGCGATGTACCGATCCGGCATGGCGAACATTTTCCACAAGACTCGTCAACGCAGAAATCCATGTAGAACCGCGCCACGTCAACCACGCAGTCGTCCTCGTCCATTACGATCATGCCACCTGACCCCATCATGGAGCCGTTGGCCGCCAACGTGTCAAAGTCAATCGGCAGATCCAAAGCTTTTTCAGTCAGGATACCGCCGGAAGGCCCGCCGGTCTGAACGCCCTTGAACTTCTTGCCGCCTTTAATGCCGCCGCCTATCTCAAAGATAATTTCCCGCAGGGTGGTTCCCATCGGAACTTCCACAAGCCCGGAATTTTTTACCTTGCCGGTAAGGGCGAAAACCTTTGTGCCCTTGGACTTTTCCGTGCCGATTCTGGCAAGCCAGGCCCCGCCCCTTGCGGTAATGACCGGAACGTTCGCGAAGGTTTCAACGTTGTTGATAATTGTCGGAAGCTGCCAAAGCCCCTTGTTTGCCGGGAAGGGCGGTTTGGGAACAGGCATTCCCCGGTTCCCCTCGACTGACTTGATCAGCGCCGTCTCCTCGCCGCATACAAAGGCGCCCGCGCCAAGGCGGATTTCTATTTCAAAATCGAAACCTGAACCGAGGATGTTCTTGCCCAAAAGGCCGTAATCTTCCGCCTGGGCCATTGCTATCTTTAACCGCTCCACAGCCAGAGGGTATTCGGCGCGTATATACACAATGCCGTGATTGGAACCTATGGCTTTTCCGGCGGTAATCATCCCCTCTATAACCGAGTGGGGGTCGCCTTCGATGGTAGACCTGTCCATGTAAGCGCCGGGGTCTCCCTCGTCGGCGTTGCAGATAACGTACTTGGGGCTGCCCTGGGCTTTTCGCGCCAGATCCCACTTTAGCCAGGTGGGGAAACCGGCGCCGCCTCGGCCCCGCAATCCTGAAATTTTCATCTCTTCGATTAATTGTTCCTGGGACCAGTTAAAAAGGACTTTTTCAAGCCCTACATAGCCTTCGCGGGCTATGTATTCATCAATGCTTTCGGGGTTGATTACTCCGCAGTTTCGGAGAACTATGCGTAACTGTTTCTGATAAAACTCAATATCTTCTATTGCAACGGTATTTTTCTTTTCACCGTCTCCTTTGTAAAGGAGCCGCTTGACTTCCCGTCCCTTTAGAATCTGCTCGGCGATAATTTCCTTGGCGTCATCGGGTTTAACATCCACATAAAAAGAATCTTCCGGTAGAACTTTTACTATGGGCCCGCGCTCACAAAAGCCGAAACAACCGGTTTTAACTATCTGAACCTCTTCCTTAACGCCAAGTTTTTCCGCCTCGGCAATAAGGCTGCGGTAGATTTCATCCCCTTTGTTGGACTCACATCCGGTTCCGCCGCAAGTAAGAATAAAGTGGTTATAGGGCATTTATCTTTCTCCTCCTACTTTGACGCGATAATGTCTGCGGCAGGCCTGTCCAAGATACGATTGTCAAGGAGCTGCTTGCCGATAAGATGCTTTGAAACAATTTCAGTTGCCGCTTGTGAGTCTACATGCCCGTAAATAACCGTGGGCATACCGGGCGCAATTACCTCGACTGTGGGTTCCGAATGGCAAAGCCCCATGCAGCCGGTCTGGCGTACCAGAACGGAATCTACCAATTTATTTTCATCAAGGGCTTTAAGAAAGGAGTCCAGGGTTGCCTTTGCCCCTGCGGCGATACCGCAGGTACCCATGCCGACGATAACCTGAATTTCTTTACCCTCCGCTTCCCTGCGCCTCAGATCCGTTTGGGTATTATCACGGAGCTTCCGCAGTTCTTCCAATGACATTTTGGCCATATCTTCTTCTCCTTTATTCCCCCGCTTCTTCGAGGGAACGCAAATAACGATCCAATAAAATAAGGGACTGGGTATCTTCCAAATCCCCAAGAGCGCCAATTAGTTCGGTTTTCCGAACCTCGTAATCAAGCGCGTCTATCGATGTACCTTCCGGCGGCTTACGAAGGCGCTTAATTACCATTTCTTCCGGGCCGTTAAAAAGCAGCACCGTCCGAAACATCCCCGGAATGTCCCCCACCGGGGGAGTATCCACATTCCCCAAGTCAAACCAGGCGCTTATTACAGTGCCAGACTCCTGACCCTCTCCGGCTTTTTTGGATTCCATTTTCCATCCGCCGCCTGACATTTCGGCCATCTGGATTAAAAAAGGAAGCCCCAGTCCCACCTTGCGATGTGGGTGTTTAATGCCGTCGGTAACAAAAGGATCCTGGGCGCGCTTAAGTTCCTCCGCAGTCATCCCCTTGCCGTTATCAGTTACAGTGAACCGGAATTCCCCCTTACCGTAGGAACCTCCCGGTTCCGCGGAATCCACCGCTTCACTTACTTGAAGCTCCACTATAGAAGCCCCGGATTCTACCCCGTTTTGTGTGATATCGGTTATCAAATCCGTCAAAGTAAAATGCAAAGGAACCTCCGGTTCCTCAATCTCCGATTTTTTTTGCTTAGGAGTTTCCGGCTATCCCTTCAGGATAGCTTCGGAAACTCCATGCAATAATTCCTATGACCATACTCATACATTCTTATACTTATCGAAAATCCCGGGCAGCATATCCGCTGTAAGTTTTCCGTAGGTGTCATTCCCCACGGTCAGCACAGGCGAAAGACCGCAGCAGCCTACACAGCGAACCTCGTCAATGGAAAAAAGCCCGTCTTCCGTTACCCCGCCCGGAGCAAGGTTCAGAATTTTCCTTGCTTCCTCAATAAGATCCTGACCGCCCTTCAGATAACAGGCGGTTCCCAGGCATACAGAAATTTTATTCTTGCCGGGCTTGGTGGTTTTAAAAAAATGGTAAAAAGTAATAACCCCGTAGATACGCGCCAGCGAAATACCGGTAAGCTGGGATAATTTATCTGCCGATTCCCGTGAAATAAACCCGAAAGTTTCCTGAATTTTGTGGAGAATCATGATTAGACTCCCCGGCTTGACCTTCCACACGTCTATGAACGAAATAAGCTCAGGAGGAAAAGTGCTCGCCCCTTCTGCATTAGTAGCTGCTGCCATGAACACCTCCAAAAATGTAGATTAATCAGTTTTAACCTGAATTATGTCATTATAGCCTGAAAAGCTGTTTTACGCAAGGTTAAAATAGCTCGGGGCAGGGAAATCAATTTTAAAATAATTTACCACTAACCTCACTAACCAACACGAACTTGCTGTTAGAAAACCATTTTTAACCTTCAAATTCTATGAAATAAGATGGAGCATGAGGATTTTCCGACAAATATCGGAGTAAGGGTTCGTGGTGTTCGTGTCGTTCGTGGTAGAATCTCTTCTTAAATTTCTTATTTCTCCATATATTTGTCTATCCGTCGAACAAACGTTTGTAAAATTGATTTCCGTGAACTCGGGGTAATTTTTACGGTTTACGCTGAAGTGGCGATACGTTCCCGTACCATTTCGCTGATTATTTCCATGGTGGTTTTATGCTCGGCGGCGGCTTTTGCCATGAAGTATTGAGCGGATAACGCGTCAACAGCAAACATTTGTGTTTTCCGCTCCGCGAAAAGCCCCGGTTTCCCTTTTATGGGCATTATTGTGTTATCCGTGTAATATTTATCCAGAGCTTCCGCTTCTTCATCGGTCATTCTTGCCATAATAGTCTCCTTTGCGTTCTTCCGCCAGCCAATAATACGCTTTGCGGCATTTCATCGCGTGAAATATATTAATTTTTTGCGCGTCAATCTTGTTATATATGATTTCGAGTAAATTCGCGTGAGTGTCAAAACCAAGCAAAAGATGTTTTTCTCCGTCGTCTTCCATTATTTCATTATATACGAATCGTTCAATCGCGGTTCGTATATCTTCTTCGCTAATGCCATGTTTGAAAGCAGAGGGGTTGAACTCAATGGCAATATCCATAATGACGGATTTCCAGCCGTCCATGCGATAATTATACGCTTCTTTCGAGATTTTTTAAAGAGATCAACGCAGATCATCAGGCAAGGGCGCTAAATGAATTGAAATATAGGAAAATCTTCACACAAAGATCACCTTAGCTCCCCAACTTCGGCGGTGATGGTGTAGATTTTGGACACCTTGTGGGGTCTTGGCCTAAAAATCCGCCATAGATTGCAGTATTTCCTTCCTGCCGCCAAAGGAAAATTCCAGCAGTCTGTATTTTTTTGGGTATGTCCCTACTTCGGTATAAACATTTGGAAAATCCCTGAAAGAGCGTCTAGGAGCCTGTCGGGCTTGTAGAATTTTGCGGCTATTTGCCGCAAAATTCTACGATTTGTGGGCTCCTCTCGGAGTTTGAAAGGTAGAAAATGCTCTAAAACCGAGTTTTTTCGCATTTTCTTTCATTAAAGGGCAAAGCCCGACAAACTCCTAGAATCGTCGCCCACCAGCGATGTCCAGTCCTCTCCATAGCCGTCAATGGTTATGGTGTCAGAATCAATTTTTAATGAACCGGAATACAAACCTGATTCATTGGAGACCCATTTTACCACAAACCACACAAACCATCACGAACTTGCTGTTAGAAAAACCATTTTAACCTTCAGATTCCATGAAATTAATAAGGATCAAGAGGGGAACCACGAACCTCTGGTTCGACGCCCTTTGGGCTCGGTTGAGGAGCATGAGAGTTTTACAGTAAATATCGGAGTGAGGGTTCGTGGCGTTCGCGTGGTTCGTGGTAAATTATTTGAAAATTGATTTCCGTGGATACGTGCTAAGAACCGGAGGGTAGTTTCTTCAGCAGGTATGCGCTTTATGGGTGTTTCTTGATGTAGCGGGCAGCCATAAAAAAACAGATACTTATTACTATCAAGGAAATACCAACAATAAGTTTTATTAACATGCTTACCTCCTTTTAGCCATTAATCCATGACACAATACAACTGAAACTGTTCCACGTCAACTTCGTGTCTTGGCGTGGTTAATTTCTTCTTCTTTTTTTCGCGAAAACCAAAGCAAATTACATCCCCGCGCAGTAATAGGGCGGAGGATCAAATTGACGAGTTCGGAACTCATCTTTCGTGATTCAGCCTTTATACATGGTCTTACTGAAGCGGATATACGTCATGCTTTTGAGACCTACTGTTATCATAGATCAATTCAAAAATCGTGAAAATGTATATTTGCTTTTAGGCTTTGACATGAATGCAAATCCGGTTGAAATAATGTACAATGAAGAAGATAATGGCATTAACGTTTTTCATGCAATGCCTTGCCAAAAGAAATTTTATCACTTGTTTTAAAGGGGAGGAAAACCATGACAGATATAGAGAAACGAACCGGAATGACCGATGCCGAGTGCGAGTATTGGGACAGATACATTACTGAAAACCCGTATGAACCCGGACCAAATCTAATGAAAATAGGCCTAAAACCCGGGTCTGCCAACATACCCCTTAAATTAAGCGAACTGGACAATGAAGTCCTTTCATATTTGTGTGTACAGGCCGAGGAATTTCATAAAAGTCCCGCACAGGTAATCAACGTTTTAGTCCATGAGAAACTTGCTGTAGGCGGTTAATGATCGAACCTTTGGTTTGTGAAATGAAGTCCCCTTAAATTTATGAATCGGCCTCTCATTGTTAATTCCCGTCAAATGGCATAGTATTACCCCATGAAGAAATCAAAACCCGCCGGAAAAAAGAGCGCCGGCGGGCAAGCTTCCGGCGGAATGAGGGCCGTAAGCGGCGCTGCTGCCTATAAAAAGACCATGGAAGACGGGCTTTTAAAAACCGGACAGGGCGCCGCGGATGAAAAGGCGGGCGCAACCCCTTCAAAATACAGAAGAGCGGCCCAATTCATGGTACTTATCGGGAGCGATGAGGCGTCAAGGATATTTTCAAAGCTGGATCCTGAGCAGGTAGAGGCTATTTCAAAGGAAATTGTTACCTTAAAGCCCATAACTGCCAAAGAAGCCGAGGATGTTCTTGAAGAATTCCGCTCTCTTTTGTCATCTTCCTACGGCTACTCCGGCTCGTCTTCCGGCGGCGTAGAACAGGCGCGCCGCCTGCTTTACGCGGCCTTTGGCCCTGAAAAGGGCGAGGGCATGCTTGTAAAAGCCGTACCCGACGCGGCGGAAAACCCTTTTGACTTTCTTTCAGAATTTTCAGGCGAACAAATTTCCGTGCTTTTTAAGGACGAGAGCCCCGCCGCCTGCGCGATGGTGTTCTCCCGCCTGCCGTCAAAACTGTCCGCGGCGGCTCTGGCAAATATCAGCCCGCAGCGGAAACTGGAAATCGTCAAGCGCATAGCAAAACTAAGTGATACCTCGCCTGAAGTAATTACCAGAGCCGCCGCGGCCATAAGGGAGAAAGCCCGTAACCTTGGGCAAAGCGGAGCAAAAGCGGGAGAGGAGATCGACGGCAAGGGGGTGCTCACAGCCATATTGAAGCACTCCGACATTGCGTTCAGCGGCAAGCTTTTGGAAGGGCTTGAAGAAAGCGACCCCTCCCTCAGCAAAGAAATGAAGGAGCGCCTGTATACCCTTGAGGATGTTGCGGACGCGGCTGACCGGCCCATACAGGAAAAACTCAGAGACATGGATGACAAGGAAATCGCCCTGCTTCTAAAAGGGCGCTCGGAAGCTTTCACCCAAAAGGTATTGGGAAACATTTCTTCGGCAAGAGCCGACAGGATCAAGGAAGAATCGGAGATAATGGGGGCTGTGCCCAAAATTGAGTCCGAAGCCTCAGGAAGGGAATTTCTTTCCTGGTTCCGCCAGAGCATTGATGAAGGCCGGATACTGATGCTCACAGACAAGGATGTAATGGTATGAAAACAACTTTAGCTAAAGGCCAAATTCTTAAGAGCGGCTTTGAAATTCTCGACGTAAGAGAACTATCGGAATTTGGAGCGCTGTCTATATGGGCAAAGCATCAAAAAAGCGGCGCGGAGGTTTTTCATGTTTATAATGATGACAGCGAAAACCTTTTCTCTTTTAACTTTGCCACCCCCCCAACAGACTCGACAGGCGCAGCCCACATTCTGGAACATTCGGTTCTGTGCGGTTCCGCCTCCTATCCATTGAAAGACGCCTTTCTGGTTCTTGCCCAGGGAAGCCTTCAGACCTTTTTGAACGCCATGACCTATCCCGATAAAACTCTTTACCCTGCCAGTTCCGTGAACGAACACGATTACTTTAACCTGATGTCCGTTTACGGCGACGCGGTCTTCAGGCCCCTGCTTTCCGAATGGACTTTTATGCAGGAGGGACACCACTTGTTTTTCACTCCCGAAGGGAAGCTCTGCATTAGCGGGGTTGTTTACAACGAGATGAAAGGGGCCTATTCGTCCCTTGACGCCTACGCCGGCCTTTGGTCGTTTAAGTCCGTGATGCCCGGCACTCCCTATGAATTTGAATCCGGCGGAGATCCCGAGTGTATTCCTGACCTTGACTGGCAGGGTCTCAAAGATTTTCACCGCGCATGGTATTCACCGGCAAACTGCCGGGTCTTTCTTGCGGGAAATATTCCCACCGAAAAGCAGCTTGCCTTTCTTGATGAAAAATTCTTTTCCGCGCTTCCGGCGGGTAAAAAAAACGCTACCATTCCAAAAACGGAACGCTGGCAAAGCCCCAGATCATTTGAAGTACCCTGTCCCGCCGGAGCCGAACAAAAACCCACGGCGCTGCTTTCATGGCTCTGCGGCGATGTGAGCGACACGGCTGAAACCCTGGCCCTTAGCGCGCTGTCCGAAATCCTTTTGGGGCACGACGGTTCCCCCCTTACAAGAGCGCTGGTGGACTCAGGCCTGGGCGAAGACCTTTCACCTGTTTCCGGCTTTGAAAGGGAACTCAGGGAAACCTCATTCTGCGTCGGCCTTCGGGGGCTTAATTACGAAGAACCCGGACTTGGCGTCGAAGAAGCCGCAAAAAAAGTTGAAGCCCTTATTATGGGCGAACTTGAACGCCTGGAAAAAGAAGGCATCCCAAAAGAAGAAATAGAAGCCGCTCTTTTGGCTATGGAATTTTCCAACCGCGAAATTCGCCGTTCAGGGGGGCCCTTTTCCCTGGTTTGGATGAGCCGTTCTTTAAAGGCATGGCTCCACGGCGGAACCCCCTGGGACAACATGCTTTTTGTTTCTCCTTTTTCAGAACTAAAACAGCGCATTGAAGCGGACAGCCGCTATTTTGAGAAAATGATCCGCCGCTATTTTTTGGACAACCCGCACCGCGCCTTTATTATCATCAAGCCTGAAGAAAGTTTTTTGGAAGAAAAAGAAGCTGCGCTGGCCGCTCATCTTGAAGAAATTGAAAAATCTCTGGGAAGCGCTGAAAAAGAAGCCATCGTAAAAAAGATGGCGGAATTGCAGGAAGTCCAGGAAAAGGAAGACGCTCCCGAAGCGCTGGCCGCCATACCTCACCTTTCGCGCGGCGATCTAACGCCTGAAATTGAGATTGTAAAAAGGGAATACGCGGATGTTTCAGGCGCGCCTGCCCTTTTTCATCCGATCTTTACAAACGGGATCAGCTATTTGGATTTGGCTTTCCCCCTTGATTTGTTTCCTCTCGAAGATTATCTTTGGTTCCCCTTCTTTTCCCGGGCGGTGGTTTCGATGGGTCTTCCCGGAATGGATTACGGAGAAGTTTCCAGCCTTCTGGCCAGAACCGCCGGAGGTTTTCACGCCATGCTCCACTCCAGCCCGCAGACGCCCGGCGCAAGCAGGGAAGAAAAGCTCCCAACCGGGAACCTTGACTTAAGAGGCCGTGACTGGATCATCTTCCGCCTTAAAGCGCTGGATGAAAAAGTCGGCGCTTCTTTGGAACTGGCCTTGCGCCTTATTACCGAAGCTGACTTTTCGGATTTAAGACGGATCCGCGATTTGGTCTTGGAAATGAAAAACGACCTTGATTCGAGTCTGGCCCCGGCGGGACACATTTTCGCCTCCGGCTTCTCGACCCGCCTTTTTTCAAGAAGCCGCTTAATAGACGAGCTTTGGAGCGGCCTGGATCAGCTCCTCTTTGTCCACAAACTGTCAAATATGGATGTCTCGGAAATAAGCGCAAAACTCTCTTCAATTCAGGCGGCCTTGTCAGGCGGCGGCGTTTTGATAAACCTTACATCAGACATACCAGCCAGGGCAGAAAGGGAACTTGGGCGGCTTTTTGGTTCCTTTGGCCCGCCGCGCGCAAGAAAAAGCGCGTCAGAAAGCCTGGAGAGTTTTTCTTCCCTTTCGGAAATCAAGATGCCCAACGATAAGGCCTGTGTTTTCGCCTCCTCTTCCCTTCAGGTAGGTTTTGCCTCAATGTCGCTTAAAGCATCGCTCTTTGGATCGCCCCACCAGGCCGCGGAACTTGTGCTTTCCCACCTGCTTTCCACCGGCGCGCTCTGGGAGGACATACGCATGAAAGGCGGCGCTTACGGGGCGTTTGCGCGGGTCGATCACCTGGAAGGCTTCTTCTCATTTTCAACATACCGCGACCCTAACCCGTTAAGATCCCTGGACGCTTTCAACTCAATAATAAGGGCTCAAAATGGCGATTCCCTTCAATCTGTTGGGCGGGAAAATGTTGATAAAGCGGTTATTGGAACCTATGCGCGGGAAACCCACCCTCACACACCCGCCGAAAAAGGCCTTGCCGATTTCCTTCGTTTCTTAAGCGGCATAGAGGACAGTCACCGTTCAGAGCGGCTAAAAGGCATAATCGCCTTAACCGAAGGCGAAATTGACGTTGTCTCCAAACGCCTTGCGGCAGAGACCGGCTTTTCCCATCCGGTAATAATTACCGGAAACTCTGAGGCCGAAAAAGCCGCGTCCCAATTGGGCGTAGAAATCAGGAATTTGCCGGTTTAATTTTCCTTGACACTTGGAGCCAAATCCAATAAAATATGGTATCATAATACCATATTTTATAATGAGGCTGAAATGGCTTACCTGCAAAGAATACTGGAAAAATTCCTGGCGGACACTGTCGATACCAGGCCTTTGGTTTATCTGAACGGAATGAGGCAGTGCGGAAAATCGACGCTTGTTCAAAATTTATCCATAGAGCACGAGTTGAATTACGTCTCTTTTGATGATCCGGCCAGCCTGTTTTTTGCCGGAAACGACCCCTCAGGCTTTATTGAGCAGCTCCCGCAAAACAAGCTCAACATAATAGACGAAGTCCAGCTCGCCCCGGAACTATTCCGCTATTTTAAGATGGCCGTTGACAAAAGGCGTTCCGGCGGCAAAGACCGCGCCCTGTACCTGCTGACAGGATCGGCGAATATTTTTGCCCTGCCGCGCCTGGCCGACGCGCTTGTCGGCAGAATGTCAATTCTGACCCTGTACCCATTCTCCGCCTCGGAGATAAAGGGAACAGGCGTGAATTTTATTGAGAAGCTTTGGAATGACCCGCTTACTCCCCGGAAATACACACGCGCCAACATAGTGGACATAATTACATCTTCCACTTTTCCTGAAATTGCCATAAACAAGAAGAAGAACCGCAGTTTGTGGTTCAATGACTACATCACAACCATACTTCAAAGGGATGTGCGTGTTCTCGCGGACATAAAAAACCCCGAGAATGTGTATCATCTACTCACTTTGTTCTGCCAAAGGGCCGGGGGTCTGTTAAACAACGCGAATGTGATGAAGGAAACGGGACTGGACGCGAAAACTTACGAGAAATACAAAGCTCTTTGCAGCAGTACATTTTTAATTTACGAGCTGCCGTCCTGGGCCAAGCCAAACAAGCTTAACAAGCGATTCATAAAGCAAAAGAAAATTTACTTTACAGATACTACCCTGCTCTGCCATCTGATGCAAAGGGATATGGAAGATGTTTTTAAAAATGACACGACAACCATGGGCCACATTTTCGAAAACTTCATAGCCTGCGAAATAATGAAGGCGTCAAAATCGCTGGGCTCTTTCAGCGTATCGCATTTTAACCCCGTACAGAATCAGGGCCGGGAAGTTGACTTTGTTATCGAAGACCAGAAAGGTGAAGCTGTCGGAATAGAGGTAAAGCTGAGCGGAACCATTGACGAGAGAGACTGGTCGAACATGAGCGTTCTGGAAAATACTATAGGGAGTAAATTCAAGAAAGGAATCATTATTTATACCGGCGCTGATATTGTGCAGCTCGCCAGAAAAATCTGGGCAGTACCGGTGAATTATCTTTGGGAAAAATAATTACTAAATATAAGCGATCATTTCATCTCCATGGGCGCCAACCAATGTCTGATTAACAGGGTCTACTATTAAGTCCATGTGCTCAAGGGGGAGTAATCCCATAAGGGGTTCACGCAAGCCTGAAAGAACCCAAGCGTTGCCTATATAATCGCGATCTTTCCAGTGCACTTCCACCGGATCTGTCACTTTTGCTACTTCGGTTTGATTATTGGCCAGCCTTACTTCCCGCATTCTGGAAATTCCCAGACCCAACCGCTGACAGAGTTCTTCCGGAATAACCATGCCCATTGTTGCTCCGGTATCCACCATCGCCGTTACCACAGCGCTGCGAACCTGTTCCTCCTTAATAAACCCCTGTTTTGCATTGCCGACATCAAGTGCATTCTTCAATATAATTTCCGCGTACACCTTTCCCATTATTTTCTCCTTCTCCTTCGTAAAACATTATAGCACAAAAGTACTTACCCATATACTGCGCGGAAAAGCGTTTTTGCCTGTCTTTTTTAATGCTTTTTTTGCGAAATTCGCGAAAAAATCGAAGCATACTCCATCCCGGCGCAGTAGTAGCTATGGAGGCAGACATGCACGTATTGGCCTTTACGCCGCGGGGGTCGGAAGGTATCATTATCCGCGTCGAGGCGGATATTCGCCGGGGCATACCCGGGATCGATATTACAGGGCTTGCGGAGGGGGCGGTAAGGGAGGCAAAAGAAAGGGTCAGGGCGAGTTTTCGCAATTCAGGGTTTTCCTTTCCGCAAGACCGCATTCTAATTAACCTTGCCCCGGCCGGGCTGCGCAAGGAAGACGCCTCGCTGGATCTTCCCATAGCGGTTTCAGTGATGGCGGCGGCGGGCATGGTTGCGGTTCCCGATAAGCTGATGGTACTGGGAGAGCTGGAACTATCAGGCAGGGTGAGGCCTGTTCGCGGCGCCCTGGCTGCCTTGAGTTCTGCCAGAGCCAACGGGATTGGCGAGTTTATAGTCCCCCTGGAAAATTCAAGCGAGGCGGCGGTTCTGTCGGACATACGTTTTTTCGCCGCCGCCACTTTGGCCGAGGTTTTCCATGCCCTGCTTGTCAGGGCGGAAACCGGAGAGCTTCCGGCAAGCGCGCCGTTAGGCGGCCCGGTGAACACGCCAGCAGGCGACTTGCAGAGCGGTACTTGGGCAGGCGATTTTTCAGAAGTGCAGGGCCAAAAGCGATACAAGCGTGCCCTGGAGATAGCCGCCGCCGGAGGACACAACCTGCTTGTTTTCGGCCCGCCCGGCTCGGGGAAAACAATGCTGGCGCGGCGCTTCCCTTCGATCATGCCGCCTTTACTGCCGGAAGAAGCCGTTGAGGTAACCAGGCTCCACAGCCTTGCCCGGCAGATTTCCGGCGGAGAAAGCGGCCTTATAAGACAGCCGCCTTTCCGCTCGCCCCACCATTCGGCAAGTACCGAGGGCGTACTTGGCGGAGGAAGAAACATCAGGCCGGGTGAAATAACCCTGGCCCACTTTGGAACGCTTTTTTTGGATGAAGCACCGGAATTTCGCACTCCCGTGCTTCAGTCCCTTAGGGAACCACTGGAGGACAAGGTCGTCACCATAGTTCGCGCCGAAAGCAACCACAGGCTGCCCGCGGATTTCCATCTTATCCTGGCGGCAAATAGCTGCCCTTGCGGACGGCTGGGCGCGGTTTTCCCTTCCGGGATTTATCCCTCAGGCGATGAAACAGATGCCGCCTGTTCCATTGACAGCGACAGCGGCTGCCTTTGTTCCGCCGATGAAATTCGCCGGTATTGGAAAAAACTGGGAGGCGCGCTTCTTGACCGGATTGACCTTAGAGTTCCCGTCCGCGCCCCCGGAGTGCTAAAACCCACAGGGGAAGGCGAGGAAAGAAGCGAAGAAATAAGGCAACGGGCTATCGAAGCGGTAGAAATACAGAGGGAGCGGTTTAAGGGTTCCAATATACGCCGCAATTCAAGGATGCTGCCCGGTCAAATTGGCAAATACTGCCAACTGACAAAAAAGGCCGAAGAAGCCTTTATCCTTGCCGCGGCCAAACTGGGTTTATCCGGACGGGCCTGCCACGGCATCCTTAAAATCTCCCGGACTATAGCCGACCTTGAAAAAAAAGACGCTATTGATGCCGTCCATATTCTGGAGGCCGTTCAGCACCGCCGCTTCGGCGACGATCCTTATGATATTCTTTCTATAAATAATTTTTAATAATTTTTATCACGAACCATCACGAACCATCACGAATAACAACAAGATGTGTGAAAAAAGTTCGTGTCGGTTAGTGTGGTTAGTGGTAAATTTCTTGTAAAAACTTTTAAGAATTATTAGTGGAATAATGAAAATATTTTACCACTTAACTTCATACCTAAGCGGCTTCTCCAGAACCAGAAGATCCAAAAGCGGAATATTGAATTCAGCCTTTCTTCCGCTGGAACTACCCCCTGTTACTGATGAAACCTGGCGTGGAAACTCAATAGACGCTTTGATCTGCGCTGAGGCGATTTCATCGGCCAGAGAACGGCCGTAGATCATGGCTACAAGGCTGAGGTAATCCGCGGAACTCATGTATTCGCCAAGCGCAACAGGGGCCATTAGGGCGGAAAGGTACTCCGCCACTTCCGGAGAAAGCCGGGAAATAAGAAGAGGCGCTGAATCTCTGTCCAGAACTACAATAATGGAAGAAGAAGTGGCACTTTCGGTATAGGTGATAAACATATCCTTTTCGGACAGTAAAAAATCCCCCACATTGGATATAGCTATAGTACCTTCCAAGCCTTCAGCGCTTGTATTTTTAAGCGACGCCGATGTTATTCCCGAGGCGGCGGCAAGTGACCGGCTTATGGCTCCGGCGTCCATAATCGGCGTATTCCTGGTATCTCCCATAAAACTCTTAAGGGACTGAATAAGGCTTACTGTTCTTGAGCCAAGCGCCGCGCTGAGATTTACCTCAGCCGCGCCCCCTTCCTTTACAACGCCGTCGATCCTGGCTGAACAGGACAAAAATAACGCCAAAAGAGGAAAAAACAATAAAAATATTTTCAAAACACGCATATCTGATTAACAATAGAGTATACTATATGGTAACACTTTTAATACAAGGCTTAAAGCGAGGTTTGAGAATGAGCGAGACTTTTATACCGTGGGCTTTTTTGGATGAATACCGGGGAAAAGAATTTAATGGTGTATGGCCTACTCTGCCTGAGTTGTTCAGGATCACCGTTTCCCGGCATGGGCAAAGGCAGTGCTTTACCGTGTTTGAACCGGATCGCATAAGCCTAAACTACGTTGAATCACTTGCGCTCATTGAGGGCGCAGCCAGATGGCTTTACAGCAAAGGGATCCGCAAGGGCGACAAGGTTGCCTTAACGGGAAAAAACTCGCCCGAATGGGCAGTAGCTTATTTAGGCATAGTTTTCGCCGGAGCGGTTGTTGTTCCAATTGACTACCAGATGAAAAATGAGGAAACCGAGCTCCTGATTAGAACAGCGAAGGCAAAAATCCTCTTTGTTGACGAAGAAAAACACGCCCATTTCAAAGAAAACCCCAAAGGCCTGACAGAAATCGTGTCGCTTAAAAGGGGCGTAGGACTGTATGTTTACGAATTGGACGGCCCGGAAGTGCACATTGAGGAAGCTGCGGAGACAGACCTTGCGGCCATACTTTTTACGTCCGGAACTACGGGGGATCCCAAGGGAGTTATGCTGACCCATCAGAATCTGGTGTCCGACTGTTTTCTTGCCCAGGGAACACCCCTTAAGGTTCTCCACACCGACATTTTTTACGCTATTCTTCCCATTCACCATGTTTACGCCATGTTGGCGGTTTTCATTGAAACCATCGGTACGGGAGCCGAAGTTGTTTTCGGCAAAAAGATGGTAAGCGCGGTCATGCTAAAAGAGCTCAAAGAGGGCAGGATAACCATGCTCTTGGGGGTGCCGATGCTTTTCAATAAACTCCTTGACGGCATACTCCGCGGCATAAAAGCCAAAGGCCCCATAGTTTACGGAATTATTAGCTTTCTGATGGTTATTTCCGGCCTCATTAAAAAAACATTTAAGGTAAATCCCGGCAAAAAAATCTTTCATTCTATCCTTGAAAAAGCCTCTTTAAGCACAATAAGGATATGTATCGCCGGCGGGGGCCCCCTTGCATCTTCAATTTTTCGTAAATACAACCAAATGGGCATTGATTTTGTCCAGGGCTACGGGCTTACTGAAACAAGCCCGATAATTAACCTGAATCCCGTTGAGCATTATAAGGAAGAAAGCGTAGGAAAGATTATCCCACAGGCGGATATAAAGATCCTGAATCCGGGAGAGCGCGGCATCGGCGAAGTCGTCGTTAAGGGCCCAATGGTAACACAGGGTTATTATGAAAAGCCGGAATTGACCGCCGAATCTTTTACGGAGGACGGTTACTTCAAGACCGGCGACTTGGGCTACCTGGACAGCGAAGGCTACCTCTACCTCACAGGCCGCGCCAAAAACGTGATCGTAACCGAGGGCGGGAAAAATGTATTCCCCGAGGAAATTGAAAACAAATTCCAGTTATACGGGCAAATCGATCAAATTCTGGTTCGTGGCTACCTCATCGATCAAAAAATGAAGAAGGAAGGCATTGAAGCCCTCGTATATCCCAATCCGGAACTGAAAAAAGAAGACGGTCAGCCTTATTCCCGGGAAGAACTCAAAGCCATGATGGACGAAATAATCGCCGAGGTGAACCAGGGTCTGCATCTTTACCAGAAAATCGGCAGGGTTGTTATACTGGACAAGCCTATGGAGATGTCTTCTACCAAAAAAATAAAACGTTTTACGGTTTAAAGAGGGTACCACAATGGATTTTCTTACAGAAATAAAGGAAAAAGCCAAAGCCAAGCAGAAAAAACTGGTTCTGCCTGAGGGAACCGAGCCCAGGACGCTGAAAGCCTCAAAAATAATTGTTGAAGCCAAACTTGCTTCTTCGGTCATCCTTCTGGGCAAAGAGTCTGAAGTGCAGAAACTTGCGGCTGCCGAAGGCGTCAACCTTACCGGAGTAAATATTTTAGACCCGGCAGGCTCGGCGGACATTGAAAGATACGCCAAAGAATTTTACGAATTGAGAAAGCACAAGGGCATGACAATGGAGCAGGCCGGAAAAGACATTCTTGCCCCCCTGCGCTGGGGCGCCATGATGCTGCATTTGGGCGATGTGGACGCCATGGTAGCCGGAGCGGAAAGTACCACGGCGGACGTGCTGCGGGCAGGGCTTGCCATCATAGGAACGATGCCCGGCATAAAGACCGCTTCTTCTCAATATGTTCTTCATACCGAAGACCCGTCATGGGGCGTTAACGGGAATTTTATTTTTTCCGACTGCGCCGTCGTTCCGAATCCCACAGCGGAACAACTGGCCGATATCGCCATAGCCGCCGCCCAATCCTGCCGGGACTGCCTGAACGCCGCTCCCGTCGTTGCCATGCTTTCATTCTCGACCAAGGGCTCCGGCGGAGACCATCCAAATGTGCTTAAAGTCAGAGAGGCGCTTGCGATTGTAAAGTCTAAAGAGCCGGGCCTGATTATAGACGGTGAAATGCAGGCTGACGCCGCGCTGGTTAGTTCTGTTCTGGATAAAAAAGCCCCGGGCAGTCCCGTAAGGGGCAGGGTAAATGTCATGATCTTTCCGGACTTGCAGGCGGGGAACATAGGCGTAAAGCTGTTACAGCGCATTGCCAATGTCGGCGGATTCGGTCCTTTTCTGCAAGGCTTCGCGAAACCAATAAGCGATCTTTCAAGGGGAACATCTATCGAAGAAATGGTAAATACTTGCGCGTTCACACTTGCCCAAGTCAAGTAGGTTGTGAAAAAAGAAAAAGCTGTTATAAGAGCCGAGCCCCCTGCCTTTAAAAAGCTTAAGATCGCCGCCGAAGCCGGAAAAATGGGCAATTACCACCTGGCTGTAAAAATACTGGGTGAACTAATATCAGAGACAGACGCCCCAACGGAAGCATGGCTTCTTTTGGGGCGTTCCTTTCATGCCATCAAGGAATATTCACGCGCCCTGGCCGCTTTTAACGATTACATCCGGCAAAGACCGCATCTTGGAGAAGGTTATTTTTTCGTCGGCCGTACCTACTTAACAGTCGGTATGCCCTACAAGGCCGTCCCCTTTTTACGCAAGGCCCTGGAACACCAGCCCGGAAAATCCTTTGATTTGCAGGCGGCGGAGTTCAAATCCAAAACCAAGGCTCTGCTTGGAACCGCTTACTTAAAATCAAAACACTCCCAGGCCGCCGTTGACATTTTGCAAAGCGCTGTCGAGGAGTCCCCTGAAGACAAGCGTATCTACCGCGCCTACCTTAATTCCATGATGGTAAGGGGAATACGCCTTTGCGGAATCGGCGACTACGAACTTGGCCTTCAAATGCTGCGCTTCGTCCTGGAAAACCGGGGCGAGGCGGGAATGGGCGAAAGCCCGCTTTTAAGGCTGGAAATGGGCAGAGCCGCCAGAGAAACAGGAGATTTACAGCAAGCCCTGCAGCACTTTACGGCGGCGCTGAAAATCGCCGGCGGCAAAGGATCAGGCGATCGCCGGATTCGCTGGTCAAGGGCTTCAATTTTAATGGCTATGGGAAAAACCAAGGAAGCGGCAAAGGAAATCGAAATAATCCGCTCCAAGGATACGGAAGTGCCCGACCTTCCCTGGAACAGCGAACTGGTCGATTTTTTCATGATTAAAGCCCTCCTTGAAAGCGGAGAATGGCAGCGCGCCGCCGAGTCTTGCAGGGAGTGGCTTAAGCGTCGCCAGGATAAGCCAATAGTCCGCGCTCTTTACGCGGAAGCCCTCCGAAATCTGGGTAATTTTAAAAAAGCCCATAACCATCTTCAAAGAGCTCTTAAAAATGATCCAAACGCGCTGGAATTTTGGTATGCGGACATCCTTGTTTCATGGGAAGGAAAAGATTACAAAGCCGTTAAAAAAGCGCTTAAGAAGGCAAAATCCCTTGGCGGAGACAGCGAGCTTATAACGCGCTTTGAAATACTTCACAAGGCCAGAACTTCCGATGACACGCCAGGTATCATTACACTACTACAGAACGCTATCCGCTCACTTGGGCCCGAACCGGAACTAATGTACGCTTTGGCGGAAGCGTATCTGAAAGTAGGCCTTTTGGAAGAAGCCTTAAACTGGTTTAAAAAGACCGTTACCCTTAAAGCGGATCACCAGAGCGCCTGGCTTGGACAAATCGCCGCCCTTGAAGCCATATACAATTCGAGAGAATCGTCCGATTCCCCAGAAGCGACCGCTGCTGAAAGCCTGGCTTCGCTTTATGTGTCATATCTTAAACGCTGGCCTGACAATTTAAGCATACGCAGGGACAGAGCCATGTTCCTGGTTAAAATCTGTGAGTACGCCGACGCGGCCTCTGAATTGGAAAACCTTCTTATTTGGGAGCCCTCTAATCCCAGTCTTCGCAGGGTTCTGGCCTACGCGTACCGCAAGACCGGACGTTACAGGGAAGCTGCGTTGTTTCTTAAGGCCCTGCTCAAGGAGAGGCCAATGGATACAAGTATCCTGATTGAGTATTCCTGCTGTATGGAAAGGGCCGGGGCGGGCAGCTACGCGCTGGAATTGCTGGGAAGAGCCAGGGTACTGTTCCAAAGAACCCCCAAAAGGCGGGAAACGGCGGAAATTTCCCTTGCCCTGGGCGTTCTTAATTACAGGCAAAACAATACGGAGAGGGCCTTTGATTTCTTTCGGGAAGCCGCCGCCATTAACACGGCAGATTCCAGGCCCTATGAATGGATGGCGGCCATAGCGCGGAAAAACAGGGAAGAGAGCGTGCACTACGAAAATGAAGCCCAAAAACGGAAAAACAGCGCGAAATAATATTTTTTCAGGAATTTAAACCAAAAAATAGTTGCCGATTTCATATTTTTTGTTATAATTTACATAGGTAAGCAAATAAAGGGGGCAATTATGGCAGCAAAATTTATGGATTTATTTGAGGCTTATACCAAGAATGACCTACCGAAAGATCAGGCCTATATCGTTTCGTCATTTGTCAATACCGGCAACGGTTTAACTATTTATGAGGTTATTTGTTATTCCGCTGTAAAAGCAATATACCCGGAGGCAGATGGGCTTACTTTTCAGTCTTCCGGCAAGAAAATGCATATACTTGTGGAGCCGCCTTCTTATCCAAAAAAAGCAATAGAACCTTACCTCAGAGACAAGGGAGATCAGATTCCCCTGCGATTCAGCGAGCTTGAGCTGCATACGGCAAAGAACCAGACGAAAGTTTACATAGCGAAAAGGCCGATAGAATCACTTTCGTCGTTTACAGTGGCAAGGCCGGTAGGTTACAATGTTTCCTTTCTATTTTACAAAGCGCCTGACATATACGATACCATGAGCAAATTCTTTGAAAAAACCTTTAACAAGGACGCGGGGATTCCTCAAACAGACGCGGTAAAGGCTGCGAAAACTACCCTGGAAGTTATCCAAAAACTGATGGCTTTTAAAAGCGACTTCAGTTGATACCGGATTTTACCAAAAAAAGGGGTAGCAGAAAACAGTTTTCAAATAATTTACCACTAACCACTCTAACCAACACGGACTTGTTGTTAGAAAACCATCTTCAACCTTCAAGTTCTATGAAATAAGATAGAGCATGAGGATTTTCCGACAAATATCGTAGTAAGGGTTCGTGTGGTTCGTGGTAGAATTTCTTCTTAAATTCCTTATTTCTCCATAAAGAAAGGGCTGTCCAAGAGTAACACCTGGACAGCCTTTTCTTTTGTACTTTAATTTAACTTTTACTTAGCAGGGGCGCCCCGATCAAGTTCCGCCTGGGCCACCGCCAAAAGGGCAATTGGCACCGAATAGGGAGAGCAGGAAACGTAGTTAAGCCCCGCTTCCATACAGAACCTGACGTTGGCCGGGTTAGCGCCATGCTCACCGCAGAGACCGCAGACAAGGTCCGGCCTGGTAAGCCGGCCTCTGGCAGTTGCCAGGGCGATAAGCTCCTTTACCCTTGGATCCAGGGTGCTGAACGGATTCCCCTGAATAAGGTCAAAGAGCGTGTAGTCAGGCATAAAGGCCGTGAAGTCATCCCTTGAAATACCCAGGGTGGTCTGAGTCAGGTCGTTGGTGCCAAAACTGAAGAAACTGCCGTATCGGGCTATTTCCTCGGCGCCAAGAGCAGCGGCCGGAAGCTCAATCATGGTTCCGATTTTGTATTCAAGCATGCTGGCCTTCTTCGACGCCCGCAATTCATCCTCAATCTCCACAATTCCCTTGTAATTAGCCCCCTCGATCTTTTTACCAAAGGCAATGAGCTTAAGCTCCGAGGCGTTCATTACTATGGGAATCATTATCTCAGGACGGGCATCTACCCCCTGGGCGCGCAGTTTGTAAGCGGCCTCAAAAATAGCCTTGATCTGCATGGCGTATATTTCGGGATAAGAGACCGCGATACGGCAGCCTCTGTGTCCAAGCATTGGGTTAAACTCGTGCAAGGCTTCTACCTGGGCAAGTATCTCCGCTTTGCTTGGTTTATTCTTTTTCCCTTTTGAAACATAGGCTATGTATGCGTTAAGCTCGTCATCGTTATGCGGCATAAACTCGTGGAGCGGCGAGTCCAAAAGGCGTATGGTAACTTCCTTACCGGCCATTACCTTTAAAATGCCGGAGAAATCATCCCGCTGCATTACCTGGAGCTGCGCCAGAGTTTTCTCCCGTTCCTTTTTATCGCTTGAAAGAAGCATCTGCCTGAAGACATGGATCCGTTCCGCTTTAAAGAACATATGCTCCGTTCTGCAAAGCCCTACGCCGTCCGCCCCGAAACTAAGGGCCAAAGCCGCGTCCCTGGGAGTATCCGCGTTGCAGCGGACATGGAAATTCTTGAGGAAGCTTTTGCTTAGGTCGATAAAGTCCAGAAGGCCTGAGTTCTTGGGATCAGGTTCAATAAGCGTTGCGGTTCCGGCATAGACATTGGACTGACCGTAGAACGGGACTTCCATGGTGATATAGTCCCCTTCGGAAAAGCTAAAATTCCCAAGCGTAGCTTTTTTGCCCTTGATTTTCAGATCCGGGGCAACAAGGGACACCTTTCCGTACTGGCGGGCAACTACCGACGCGTGGGCGGAATAACCGCCTTCGGCGGTTAATACCCCGGTGCTTACCTCAATCGCCTTAACGTCTTCGGCAAAGGAAGAAAGGGCCACCAAAATTGTCTTTGTGTCCTTGCCTTTTTGCTGAGCCAGCTTTTTAGCTTCCAGAAGCGAGTCGGTGGTAAAATAAACCCTTCCAATGGCAGCGCCGGGCGCTCCGGCAATACCGCCCCGCCATGACTTAAGGGTCTTGACGCTTGCAGGATCGATAATCGGATGGAGAATTTCATTCAGCCTGAGCGGATCGATGGACTTGATTACATGCGCCTTGTCCACGATCTTACGGTGCGCAAGGTCAAGGAGCAGCTTTATGTCCGCCTGGGTGGACTTCTGTTCCACCTGGCGCTGCTCGATCAGCCACAGTTTGCCGTTTTCAACGCAAAAGCGAACCTGACGGATTTCCTTGAATTTGTCCTCAAGCGTCCACGCTATCTTTTGAAGCTCTTTTATGTGCTTCTCTCCGATTTTCTCGATGTCCTGGCCTTCAGCGCCGGTTTCGTTGAATTTTTCGCGGAAGAATTTTCCCTGAAGTTTTTTCTCCCCGGTAACCACATTGCGGCTGAAGAAATCCCCTGAACAGGAATCCTTGCCGTAATTTCCGTAGACCATGGGCGCAACCAAAAGAGCGGTATCATTATCGTTCTGATCGTCCATCTGGAACATGCGGGAAATTTCACTCAAGGTAATAAGAAGCTGCTCCTCCGCGCTCTCAAAGAACCCGAGAGGGAAGAACCTTGCGTATTCATTCATGTATTCATGCGCGCTCTTGTCAATCGGGATGGGTTCTTCTTTCTCGCCCAGCTCGTTGGAGGGTCCCTCAATACCCAGCATACGGTCCACAATCTTGAGATAATCTGAAATTTCCTTCATTTCAGGGGTCTTTGCCTCAAGCTCCTTGATGCGTTCTTCTATTTTGAGCATACCGCGTATAAGGAAAATAACTTCGTGAGCGGCAAAATCCTTGCCGACCCACTTGGCGAAGCCGTCAATTGTCGGTTTCGCGAGGCCGAAGTTGTGCAGAGTCGGATAGGTGGTAATCGCCAGGTTTGAGGATATAACCACTTTAAGAAGCATTGGGTTTTCGATATCCCCGACCTTCTTGCCGACTATAGCCCCGCACTTGTCCACCATGGCCAAGACATCTTTCTTAATCTCATCGCTCTTTATTTCCGAAGCGATGTCCGCGTCCAAAATGAAACCGGGCAGAATGGGAAACCCCAATTCCGCAAATTCATTGGCCTGCCGGCCTCTTATACCCAGTTTATCGCTTTCGATTTTACTGGGGATCACTTCCTTCTGGCTAAAAAAATGTATTCTGCTGTCCATCTACTTTTTCCCCCTAACCAAAAAGCTTCAGCACGTTGTTAACCGGGCCGTGCAGGAACGCTTCAAATTGCTTGCTGGCTCCCTGAACCAGATAACGCTGTAATTTGGCTACGTCTTTAATCTCGTTGCCCGAAACCGCAAACTGAATCGAGCTTCCGTGCTTAACCTTTCCCCACTTAAACAGGGAATTGATGTCCAAAATACGCTCGCCTTCGTAATAAATATACACCTGAAGATCAGGGTATTTGGCGTTATAACTGGCGACAATGCGCTTCCAGGCTTCCACGTTTCCGTTATGGAACAGCTCGTTTGCGACAACTACCGAATACATCGGGGTCATCCTCACCGGGCCCTTTGAAATAGCGGGCGCGGCGGCGGTAACCGCCGGCGGCGCAACGCGGGCGGCGCTCCCCTCCGGCGCGGCTTTCGGCGCCCTTTTTCCGGGCTTAGCCGGCGCAGCCGCCTTGGCCGGCGCGGCTTTCCTGCCCCTGCGGGCCGGCTCTTTTGCGCCGCTTGCGCCGCTTGCGCCTTTCGCGGGCTTAGCCGGCGCAGCTTCATGTCCTTCTTCGCCGATCTTCTTGAGTTTTCTGACGACAAAACTGCCGTTTAAAAGATCCGCCGGCGCTTTGGCCTTCTTGCCCTCAAAAAGTTTAACCGCAAGTTCCGCCGCCTTATGGCAAATCTCGTCCGCGGGGCTGGAGCCCTTGCCGGCATATAATACCAACAGCTCTCTTTTGCGAAGCATACCAAAGTTAGCCAGTTCTTCGGCCACTTTTGGATTCGCTATTAAAAGCCCCAAATCCGGGTGATAGTAAGCGGCAACGAGATCCACCCCGTTCCACTTGCTAAATTCAGACGCAAGAGCGGGAAGATCGGAAGCAACGGATTCCAGATTTGCGGAAACCGATTTATATCCTAGTTTATCGATCAAAAGCATACGGAGCAGTAACGCGCCCCTTTCGCCGGAAAGGTTTTCGTCCCCCCGTTCATACAACAGATCGCCCAGGTTATGTGATCCCAATTCCCCTGATATCTCAATTGCTTTAGTCATGTGCCTAACCGCCGTATTAAATCCGGAACGGGTGGCAAGCACCTCAAGATTTGTTGTTTCTTTGCTCAATTCACACCTCCTAAAAAAAAACCCCCGCCCGATCACTTAACCCAAGTGACCGGGGAGGGCGTTAGACGCAATTATTTTTTTATTATACTTCCTTTAGTCCGGAGTCACCTCCGCCTGCCTTGGGGCGGCGTCCGCGGCCTCTTGGCGCTCCGGCTGAGGCGGCTTCCTTGGGTTTGGCTGCGCCTCTGCCGCGCCTGGGCGCGGCAATCGCTCTGGGCGACGGGCCGGAAACACCGGCTGAAGCGTCATTAGTGACCAGATCGAGGTAGGCAGAGCCTCCTCCGGAAGCTCCGGCAGGCCCGGCAGCCGCGTCCGGTTTCTCTTCATCGGCTGCCGCCGTGAAGGACTGGGCAAGGTCTTCCCGCACAGTGGAGCGGCGGCGGCTGAAGGACGCGAAAGCGGCGTCCGAGAAGCCCTTGGAAACACCCGACAGGAATTCGTTAAGCACGTTGGCCATCGCGTCAAGCGTAGCCTTCTTTCTCTTTATGGAAGTAATATCCACATCCAAAAGAATTCCGGGCTGCAGATGATAGGGGTTGATCGTGTATTCAAACCGGCCGTATTCATTCTCCAAGAAAGAAAGCCTGTCTTCCATAACCCGCCTTTCAATCGGATAAAGGTAATCGTACATCTGCTTCATCTTGTTCCGCATAATGATGATGCGGCTTCTTATTCTGTCTTTCTCAAAGAGATACGTTCTATTGGAGCGTTCAACTTCGGTTTCACCCACGCCGACGAAGGAAATTTCGTCCCAAACCTTGGCAATATCTTCGTACATCGGCTCGCCGGTCTTGTCCTTAAGCCTCTTCTTGATGCTGGGCTTCTTCTTCTTTGTCAAATCGTTGAAATCGGTAACCTTCCAGCCGGATTTGCCGTCTTCGTAAATTACGTCAAGGGTATCCCAAAGATGCTGAATCTCGGTCTCGATGCTCTTTAACTGAACATCGTAGGCCTTGCGTTCCTCAATGAGCTGGGAATTATCAAAATACTTGAGCTTAATCTGATACCTTTCATCGGGCAAATTCGCCAAATCGGTATCTTCATATTCACGAATGTAAACTTCCCTGGCATTCTTGAGGTTTTCGATGTACTGATAACCCATTTTTGAGGTGTCAAGAATTGATGTGATTGAGTTAATTGCGGTATTGAAGCCTCTGTTGCGGATATTTTCAATATCAACGATCTTCTTGATATTTTCCCTCATATTCAACTGATCAAAGGTCTCAGGATCGATTTCGGAGCGGAGATTGGCTATTTTCTCCATAATGAGCTTGGAAATAATGGAATAGCGCTTGGACTTGGGATTTTCAACATCATCATCGGTAAAGTTCTGAACCTGCCCTATTTTGTTGAAAATTATTTCACTGTCTGTGAGCTCTTCCAGACCCTGATCGACCCTGTCATCCTTGAGCTTCTCAATGGCATGATCGATGGAATCGATAAGATGCTTGCTGAGAAGGTCTTTTAGGAGGTATTGCACAGCCACCTGATAATGGAAAATGGGGCTGATAAGCTCTGAATCCAGGATGTTTACCGAAAGTTTAACATCCGTAACTGTCTTGGGCTTTATTGAGTTGTCCTGGAAGGCGCACTTTACAATTGAATACGCGTTTTCGCCACGGACAAAAGCGCCGGTATCGGTCTTTTGCCTTAAAATGCTGTTTGTGTGGGTTTCCAGCTCGTTTACGCCGCGCTGTACATGGCCCTGGAGGTGACCGTACATGTTAACAATGGATTTCTCAATTTCACCTGTGTTGAACTTGTCGGCGCCGCCAACGGCATCCAAAAGATCGGCAATTTCTTTCGGCGTATACCGTGAAAGGACTTTGGTTTCTTCCTTATCAATGAAATTCCTGACTTTTTTTACCATTTCATCTTCGCTCGTTACCATGTAACGGTTGAACATATTCTGGTAATTCTGATTGAAGTAATTGTACAGTTTCTCTTTAAGGCCGCCCATAACATCAAGGCGTTCAAGAACGTCTTTGGGCAGTCTGGCGGTCAAATGGTGGATAACCTTGTTGGTTTCCTCCTCAAGAAGCTGATTTACCTCTGATTGCTGGTCCCGATATTCCTGAGCCAGTGAATTCCGCGAGCCTACGGCGCTTGGTTTTTCCGGATGGAATACATTCGGACTCTTGGGCAGGTCAATAGCAGCCATAATTAAAACTCCTTCATAAATTTATTTCTAGTGCGATAAATATGCATGACACTTATGTCATTCTAGCTATAAATCGCATAAAAGTAAAGGCTTTTTTAATTATTTTCCATCAAACTTGTTTTAATATATGGAAATATATGATAGAATTACAATATGCGAAGCGGAAATAAACGGTTTTTTATATTTATGATTATTTTAGTAGTGTTTACATCCTTTTTAAACGCGGATGATAAACGGGACATTCCCCTGGATTTGTACCTGGTTATTGATTGCTCCGAGTCCTTTAACAACGCCAAAAGCGATGCCCTGGCCTGGGTGTCTTCAAAATTGGTGGATCGCCTCCTGATTGAAGGGGACAAGGTAACAATTTGGTCCGCCGGGGACAGCGCCCGGATTATCTATAACGGGGAGATAACCGCGTCGGGCGGGAAACGGGAAATCATGGATTTGCTGCAAAATCTGGCTACAAACGGAAAAACGGCGGATTTTCCGGGCGCTTTTGGAGATCTCGCGCCCAGGGTTTCACAGACAAGCCAAAACAGATTGTCATATACAGTAATTGTTACTTCTTCGGCGCTGAGGCTTGAAAGCTCCCTGACCGGAAGTTCTCAGGCCCTGCTTAGGTGGTCCCGTTCCGAAAAATATTCCGGTTGGCAGGTTCTTGTTGCCGCGCCGGATATAGCGCCGAAAGTAAGGCAGGCCGCCTTAAGTTACATGAGCTCCCAACAGTAGTACTCTACAAATTTATGGCAGACGCGGTCTTTGACTTTCTCAACCGGCATTCTTCGCTTGTAATTACTACCCACGAAAATGCCGATCCGGACGGTCTGGGAGCGGAATTGGTTTTTTCCCAGCTTGCCAAAAGCATGGGAAAGGAAGTGCGCATCATTAATTCCGACGCCATTTCCGAGAAATACAGGTTTATGGACCCGGAAAATACGGTAGAGAGCTGGACTAATACCAAAGAAGCGATGGATCGGGAATCGGCCCTGGCTATTATGGACACGGCGGATGAATACAACATCGGAGAGCTTCGCGACCTTATTTCCTGCGCGCGGGAGGTGTTTGTTATCGATCACCATGAGCCCAACCAGTTCAACACTTTATCGGGGTATATTGATCCGACGGCGTCTTCCGCCTGCGAATTGGCCGTTGAGCTGGCTATGAAAGCGGGAATTAACCTGACTTCCGCAAACGCCCGCGCCGCTTTTGCGGGCATCGCTTACGACACTGGATTTTTTGCTTACAGCAAAACTACCCTGCGAACCTTCAAAGCCGCAAGCGCCTTACTGGAAGCGGGAGCCGTCCCCTATGACATTTACAAGGAATTTTATCAAAAGGGCAAAATCGGAGCGCTGCTTCTTGAAAAGTGCGTCCTTGGAAGTCTGGAAATAGTAGACCAGGGAAGAGTAGCCGTACAGTTATTGCGGAAAGAATTTCTGGAAAGCTGCCGCGCCACATCTGATGATACAGAGGGCTTTATCAATACGCCGTTGAAATGCAAAGAAATTGAGGTGTCTATTTTGCTTAAAGAAAACAAGGAAGGCAATGTAAGATGTTCCCTTAGATCCAAGGGAAAGGTTAATGTTTCAAAAATAGCACAGAGTATGGGCGGAGGCGGTCATGTATCGGCGTCGGGGTTTAAAAGCTCCAGGAACCTAGATGAAACCTTGCGCATAACATTGGAACGTATTTCCGAAGAGATAAACAAAATAAAATGACAAGAAAGATATTAAGAATTTTAACTATAGCGATTTTCGTTGTATGCGCCGGGGGCATCGCGGCTCTGGTTATTCTGCCTTCCCCCTGGGACATCAAAAGCAGCCGCGTAGAACAGCAGGCCCGGGTCGTAATCCCCCGAAGCCTCAGGATCAATCCCGACGACATTGACAATCCCGCCGAGTACCTGGCGCGGGAAGACAGCCTGTACTCCAAAGTACCGCTTGATGACGGAGAGGTGCTTGTTACTGTTTTAACGGGTTTTTTCGACGGGGGCCCCGTGGAAAAGCAATTTGTCGCTTACAGAAATCTTCTTGAAATCGACAGCCCGATATACATTACATTCATTGACTATAACCAGGAAAGCCGAAGCTACGAGCGGATATGGAGCGCTCAAACCGCCGCGACAAAACCCGGAACAGTCAGCCTTTCCACCAGGGATCTTATTGGGGATAAAAGCATCTGCGTGCTGCTTGGCGGCATGAACGCCCAGGATCAGCATACGCTTACTATTTTCAGAAAGATTCCCCAGGGACAGGGGGAGACGCAAAATGATCTTTTCCGGAAAATCGCCGAATTCAGCATAGACGGAAGCATCTCTGTAAAGGAAACAGAGCGGAGTGTTTCATACCAGAGCGGACAAGGTACGGGCGCCAGTTTCACTATTTCCGCGTTTGGAAGGGATAATGATTCTTCCAATATTCTGGACCAGGTTGAAATAACGTATACCTATAACGTAAGCAGCGGCGTTTACGAACAGACAAGATCAGTCCGCATCCCCGGCAGTCAGGTGGAACAGCGCCGCGTAAGGGAAATCCTGGGCAGCCGGCGGGCCTTTGAGGAATTTATAACCGGCTTATGGTACTACGTAACTCCGCAGGGAAAGATAGACAGAAATCAATATATTTATTTCAGCCCGTCTTCGCAGGAAATTATTTTTTACGGCGATCAAATTTTGCAAGTGTTCAACTGGACAAACTCAATCGCTACCAGGTACGGCCTTTATGTCGCAAGCCAGAATATCTCTGTTACTACTTTAAAGCGTACGATTGACATTGAGCTTGAATCGCTTGAGAGCATACGCATAAGGGTTCAGGAAGATGTGCGCCTTAAAATCAGCGTAAACAACACCTGGGACGGTTCTTACAGCAAGGCTCCTCCGCCCGAAAACCGTACTGTTTCTTCGCCTGTAAACGCCTATTTGGACGCATGGTACGACGGCCCTATCGGAAAGATACATTTCTTTCCAAACGGTTCTTACGAATTAACCAACGGAAATATTTTCCGGCGCGGAAAATACGCTTTCTTTTATTTTTCCAATCAGGAGCTGCTGGAGCTCAATCCGGAAAGCAATAGTTCAAGCAGAGAAATCTACATTGTTGAAGGCGAAACGTCAGACGGTCAAACAAGGAAAAATTTGATACTTTCGCGGATCAGGCTCGGCTCTAACGGAATAGAAAGGCTGCATGAAAGGGCAATAACGCTAACACTTGCCTCGGAGTAGATCGTTGGATAATTCTACCACGAACCACACGAACCAACACGAAAAACTAGATTTATTATACAAAGATGAATGTTATGAAATATATGGTTGCATATACGCTGTGAACAAAAAACTCGGCACAGGTTTTCTTGAAGCAGTATATCAAGAAGCGCTAGAAATTGAATTAAGGCGGAAAAATATTCCTTTTGTTTCACAACAGGAATTAGAAATACTATATGATGGTATTCCGCTTGCAAATAAATACGTTGCTGACATGGTCTGTTATGAAAAAATAATCATTGAACTCAAAGCTGTATCTAAAATCAATAATCAACATAGAGCGCAGCTAATGAACTACATGGCAGCCACAGGTTATAAATTAGGATTACTTGTTAATTTTAATTCTTTTCCTAAATCAGAAATAATCAGGATTGTCAGATAAAATTTTGTAATAAAAAGTTCGTGTTGGTTAGTGTGGTTCGTGGTTAAAAAATAATTGGTTGTTAAGGTCCTAATTCACTTTTACCGGGAAGGACTCAAACCCGGCGTCTTTGAGCTTTTTTATCATAGCGTTCGTGTCCGAGCCGGCGCTTACGTAAACAACCCAATAACTGCCGCCGTTTTGCTGCCTGGTTTGAACAACGCTCTGAAAACCCGCTTTGTTTATTTTATCGGAGAGGGCGCGCGCGTTTTCTTCGCGGCTGAAAAGACCGGCTTGTAAAACCGTTGAGCCGCTTACTAAAGACGGAGCTGCCGCTGCAGGCGCGGGTACTGGCGCTGTCTGCAACGAAGCTGCCGGAGGCGCTGCGGACGGTGTGGAAGCAATCAAATCCAGGTTTTCCCTGCCGGGGAAAAGTATCCATAACGGCGTTTGGGCCGGAAACGCTTTAGTGTTGGCGTCGGAGGAACCGGAGGTTCCTGAAGCGATTTTTGCTTCGGGGCTTAGGGGGAAGTCTTTGGTTAAAAGGGCTTTCCATGCCGGGCTTTGTTCGATTTTCCAAAGGGTATAGTAAATTAATCTGTGGTATTCGGAAAAATCGGCGTCATCGGTAAGGACGGAGAGCGGGCGTAAATTGCCGTAAAAAAAAGCTTCAAGCTGGGCAATAAGAAAACGGGCCTCAAGCAAAAGATCCTTCGCGTAGCTGCCTGTAAATATGGCAGCCAGGGACTCCAGGGCCTTTTCGTATTCACCCAGCGAAATTAAAAGCCGCCCCTTTTCTAAAATTGAGCGTCCGTCGCTGCTGTTGATCTTGAGCGCGTTATCCCAGGCTTTTAAAGCCGCTTCGTTGTTCCCCGAAAGCTGATAAAGTTTTGCAAGAGCCAAAAAAGCGTTGTAGCGTTCCTGTGAGGACACAGAGCTTGCGCCGATCTTTTCCAGCCGGGTAATCTCGGAGCTCAAGCTAAGCGGATTTTCCGCGGCATACAGGAAAGAAAAAGCAAAGAAGAAAACAAGAAGAAAAACCATTCTGTTGGACTGTAACATCTAATTCTTTACATCCTTCCCACAAGAATTCTTAATAATTTCTACCACGAACAACACGAACCATCACGAACATCGACAAAATATGTGGTAAAAGTTCGTGAGGTTAGTGTGGTTAGTGGTAAATTCTTTGCAAACATTTAGACGTTCCAAAATGCTAGTCAATCCCATAGGGGCTGTCTTCTTTTTTGATATCGTCCGGTACGGATTTAAGCTCGGCTTTTTTAAACAGCTTCCTTGGTTTTGGAGTTTCCGGCGCAAGGGGCGTCGGCTTTTTTTTGCGGAAAAGCATCATTGGAACCGTAACAAGCATTCCCAGCACAAAGGAAGATAGAACACTTATAAAAATGGGAAAGTCTTTTATGGTTGTAAAACCAAAAGAGACGTCGCACTTGTTTTCCAGGTTAAGAACGATAAACGCAAGAAAGAAAACAAAAACAAGGATAAAAACTATTACACGAATCATAATTTACTCCTAAAAGTGTTCCCCCGAAGGGATGAAAGGGTAACCTGCGCAAAAGAGCCAAGTAAGGCCGCGCCGCCAGGTAATACTACCATTTCGTCCCTTTCAGTTCTACTTATTAATTCATCGGCATTTTTTCGCGAAATCCCTTCTATTAAGATAGTAACTTTTTTACCAACGCGGCTTTTTAATAGCTCGCCTGTGTGCCGCTTTTGAAGCGCAATTACCCTTGAAAGCCGCTCCCGCTTTACTTCGGCGCTTATCCTGTCCGGCAGGGAAAAGGCCGCAGTTCCCTCCCTGGGGTTGTAATGGTACATATAGGCGTATAGAAACTTCACTTCTTCCATTAAGTCAAGGGCGGCTTTGAGGTCTTCTTCCGTTTCACCGGGGAAACCGACAAGAATGTCCGTGGAAAGGCTTAAATCGGGAATGGCGGAACGAAGGCGGCGCACCAGATCAAGGTACTGCTCGCGGGTGTAGCGGCGGTTCATGGCGGAGAGGATGTTGTTTGAACCGTGCTGGACGCAAAGATGGATGTGGCGGCAAAAAACCGGATTTTCCGCCAAAACGCGGATTAGTTCATCGGATAGATCCTTGGGATGACTTGATAAAAACCTTACCCACTTCACTCCGTTTTCGCTGGACAAATCGGAGGCTATAAGGCGCAAAAGACCGGGGAAATCAAGGCTGCCGTGTTTACCGTCTTTCCCGTCATCCCATAGGTAGGAATTGACGTTTTGTCCCAGAAGGGTAATTTCCTTTACTCCGCGGCTGCCCAAAAGGCGAATCTCCGCAAGAATTGCTTTGGGATCGCGCGAAACCTCGCGCCCCCGCACATAGGGGACAATGCAGTACGAGCAAAAATTGTTGCAGCCGTGCATTATAGGCACAAAACTGCGAAAGGGACTAAAATCCCTAAAGCCCGAGCTTGCGTGATGAAAAGCCGAGAAAGAAAAAACAGGTTTTTCGGCGGCTTCAATACCGGTGAAATCGCCGCCTTTTTCCACGGATTCCAGAATGAGCGGAAAGAGTGAACGGGCGCTTGTTCCCATGACGTAATCCACGGCAAAATCCTTTTTCAGCTTTTCACCCAGCCGTTCCGCCATGCAGCCTGCGACTACAAGGGTAAAGGGCCGCTTTTTTTTGAGCGCCTTGTACTGCGCAAGTCTGCCAAAAACGCGCTGTTCCGCCGTCGCCCTGACCGAACAGGTGTTGAGCAGCACCAGATCCGCTTCGTCGGAATTTGCCGCTTCAAGCCAGCCGCGTTCCCGCCCCGCCAGGGCCAGGGCCGCCGACTCGGCAATATTCATCTGGCATCCGTAGGTTTCAAAAAAAAATTTCATCAGCTAATTCATCCCATAACAATTCTCAATTATTTTACCACGAACCAGCACGAACCATCACGAACACCAATAAGATATGGTAAAAGTTCGTGTTGGTTAGTGTGGTTAGTGGTAAATTTTTTAAACATTTAGTTGATCCAAACTATTATCCGTTAGACCCCACGACTATTTCGGGCAGGGCGTTTACGGCCTCCCGCTTCATTTTGTCGGTCGCTTTGGCGTAAACCTGGGTTGCGGTTATGTCCGTATGACCGAGCAGCTTGGAAACCGTGTAAATGTCAGCGCCGGATTCCAGCGATTTAACGGCGAATGTGTGCCGCGCCGTGTGCCATCCGATTGTCTTGCCTATGTTGGCGCGATCCGCCCATTTGCTTAAGTAAAGATTCCTGTTGTTCTTGATAATATTCAGCCAGGGAAAAATTAAGTCCGCTTGTTCATGCAGGATGTTGTCTTCAATGAGCGTCCTGGCTGTTTTATGCAGGGGGATGTAAACCCTTACGCCGGTTTTCTTCTGGTTTTTTACAATCTGCGGCGGATTACGCTCAATGTTTCCCCAGGTAATGGTTATCAGGTCCGACACCCTTAATCCGGTATAGCAGGCAAAGATGAAAGCCTTTTTAACGTCCTTCTCCAGTTCCGTCTTTGCCTCGTTGTCGGCCAGTTTTTGCATTTCCTCGATGTTTAAAAATACCCTTTCCGATTCCTCTCGTTTAATGATCTCAACTTCACGGCCCGGATTCCTCAGAATGATATTCTCCTGAACCGCCTTGTTCAGTATCTGAAAAATCCCAAGAATATAATTACGGGCGGTATTGGCGGAAAGATGCTTCAGCAAAAATTCCTGAAAGTTTTCGAGCCATTTTTTGTCAATCCGGCTAATCTGCACAGTTTTTCCGCCTTGATATTTTTTCAGATATTGCAGTACGCTGTTTATCCTGACGGCATACTTGCCGGAATCGGCCATCTCATTCGCGAAGAGGTACAGCGTCTTTTTATCAGAACCCGGATCCAAAATGCCCCATTCACCGGATACAACCTGCAGTTCCCGTTTTGAGCGGCATATTTCCGCCAGCCGCATTGTGTCTCTGTTCTGCACACTGTCGCCGGTCAAGGTCAGGTGAAGGGACTCCCAACACCGGCGTCCGTTTGTGTAGATGTCCAGATACAGTTTTCCGCGCTTCTCCCTGATTTTAACGCTCACTTAAGACCTCGTCTACAAATAGTCTACAAATTTCGGCAAAAACCAATTTCCAAAATGTATAATTGTATATCGGGATTATTATTTTCGCACTATAGAGCGCTAAAAGCGATAATAAATCGCTGAATTGGCTGT
>Ga0268262_10000606_pt1 | contig 46795 bp, 46 predicted proteins | sample TergutNc150P3_FD_190354 | JGI IMG/M metagenome (GOLD analysis project Ga0268262, IMG submission 190354) | Nasutitermes corniger P3 segment gut microbial community from laboratory colony in Florida, USA - Nc150 P3 (SPAdes) (version 2) | ecosystem: Host-associated > Arthropoda: Insects >... | reverse complement strand
TTTTCTCGTCAATGTATTAGCGGCTCTATCGGCATATAGTTTTCTGCCGCACAAGCCGTCTATTCACGGTCTATGCGATGAAAAGGCTTTGCCTATATTTGTTTAATCTTTTTGTCGAACTCACGTTGATTTAATCTATCTTGACCCGCCTTTTTTTAGCAACCGCAATTATGAAGTAATTTGGGGCGACACCGGGGAAATCCGCAGTTTTCAGGACAGGTGGGCTACATTCGGTTCTGTAGGGCGGCATAAGCCATTACATTGAATGGCTAAAAGAAAGGGTAGAGGAAATGCACCGTGTACTAAAGCCCACAGGAAGCATTTTTCTACATTGCTACGATTGTTCCGTCTTATAGGTAATAGTCTTAATCAACTGTTCAGGAGTTACTGCGGGAATAGAACTTGAGGCAAAATCTTTAGTGTTTCTGGTTACAATATAATCAACAGAAAGACCATCCCCAACTATATATTGGACAGAGTCCTCAAAATCTTCCCATTCCAAATCGAGCGCCTGATATATATTATTGTCAGTTACGGTAGCCGGGTAAAAAACTTTCAACAATTTTTTTATAGCTTCTTTTATGGTCTTTTTACCAAGCTTTCTTTGTGCTATATAAAAAATATCGGTCACTGCGGAAGCGGTAATAAATCCGGTTATTCTCTTTTGTTCAGCAAAATCAAAAATTTTTTTGGAATTTGCGAAAAAGACGGCATTGTTTATCAACACATCCAAAACTACATTAGTGTCAATCAAAACTTTCATTTTAAGTGTCTAGACAGCCTCTCTATACGCATTTCATCAAGGTCTATATCTCCTATGCCTGAAAGTATTCCCACAAGTGAGTCAGAAATTGGCGTGGGCGAGTCTTTGATAGCGTTATCTTCTGATTGCGTGTCTGCCGGAACAGGGAAATGTATTATAACATTTGTCCGACCTGTTGGTATTTTGGGAGGAACTTCAATTATAATCCGCCGATCAGCCGTAATGTCTACAGTTTGTTCTATCGTCATAATGAAAATATAGCATAAGACGAAGTAAACCGCAATGCGGTAAAGCGTGACGACTAGGACGGAACGTCCGCAGGCATCCGTAAAAATGATTTTTTTTGCTACAATGCACATAAACGACAAAAGCTGGTCGGGGAGTAAAGCAATAGACTCCTCGGCCAGCCCACGTTGCCGCGTGTTTTATCTATTCATCAACTTTAATCAACTTTGAACAGCGAAACTTCCTTGACTAAAAGATCGATGTTTTGCCTGTTTTTTACGCTTATCTCGTTGACCCTGTTAACCGCTATGTTGACCTGTTCCGCTCCGCTAACCATCTCGTTAATTCCCCCGGTGATCTCGTGGGTAACCTGATCCAGATTCCTGCTTTCCTTTATTACCTCGCGGCTGCCCTCAAGCATTTCGGTGGATTCTTCCTTAACCTGCCTGGTAATTTCATTTAACCTGCCCACGGCTTCCAGAATATTCTTGCTGCCCTCGTTCTGCTCTTCCATGGCGTCTCGGATATTTTCCTCCTGTTCCGATACGGTTTTTACGTCCGAATCAATCGCTTCAAATCTGGTGAGTGTGTTACCCGTAGATGCGCTGACCTTGTCAATTGAGGCTATTATCTTCTTGAGTACCGCGCTTATCGTTTTGGATTGTTCGCTTGAGTTTTCGGCGAGTTTGCGTATTTCCTCGGCGACAACCGAGAAACCTTTGCCCGCTTCCCCAGCGTGCGCCGCTTCGATCGCGGCGTTCATTGAAAGCAGGTTGGTCTGGCTGGCGATATTTTTCATCACCTTGTTGATTTGAAGCAGTCCCTCGGAATTACGCGCGATTTCCTGAATGTCGGAAGCCGCGTCCTGCAAACTTACGCGGCCAAGACCGGAAGAGGAAGTCAATTCGTCTACGCTTTCGCCGTTTTTCACAAGCGTCTGGGTTACCGATTGTATATTGGCAAGCATTTCCTCAACAGCGGAAGACGATTGGTTTACACTGTCAGATTGCTGTTCCACGTATTTGTTCAGCTTGTCTATATTGTTTGTGATCTGTTCCATAGTAGCGCCGGTTTGAGTTACAGACGCGCTTTGGTTAAGCACCCGGCCCCTGATACTTTGAATGTTGGCGGTAATCTCGTTCATTGCCGCGGCGGTTTCGGTCATATTACTGGTCAGATCATTGCCGGTATCGGATAATACAGCCGCGTGCTCTTTTATTGAAACGATCATTTTTTTGATCTTTGTCAGAGTCAGGTTAAAATACCGCGACATGTCGCTGATCTCGTCGTTTCCTTTTTCGGGAATAGTCCGCGTTAAGTCCCCTTCGCCTTCGGAAATATCCTTTAGCGTATCCGTTACGGTAACGATTGGTTTGGTAACATATCCAAGAACGACAAAGATAATCGCTGCCGTCGCGAGAATGGCTATTGAGGCCAGAATAACGGTAAATCTGGTTATGGCCCTGATCTCTTTTAATACATGGGATTCAGAGGCGCCTATCAACACTGATATGCTGAAATCCGAATCGCCAATTTGGACAGTCTTCATTGCAAACCTGAGATTATCTTGAAGCGAGGGCTCGTATATTTGGCCTTCGTAGGTATCCCCGTTTTTCATCGCTTCGAGCATCGGCCGCCTGATATCGCCCAATTCCACATCAACGTCAAGCATATTCTTGCCAATCCGCTCCGGTTTATAATGCGCGAGAATTGTTCCTGAGTTTGAATATAACACAATCATGTCAATTTCATTGTTTGTTTTTATGGTGTTCTCCACTATCTTCTGCATCGCGTCCATATCCAGTACACATCCAAGGGCGCCTACTACTTCTTCGTTGTTTTTATTGTTATTGGTAATGGGAACAAGCATTCTTAATGTATACTTGTCAACGCCGTTTATTTTCCGAATCGCAGGCTCATTTACGCGGTCTTTGAACGCGTTGGGACCTGTAATATGCTCCATTGCATTGTTAATATCGGTGGTGACACGCTTTGTCGTGCTGCCTGTTTCTTTGCCCCAGGCCGTTGCGTACTGTCCTTTTGGGCCTGAACCTGTCCGTCCGATATACTGTTCATCCATGCCGTCAAGGGCGTTTGGTTTCCAGACCGTGTACAGGGCCACCATTGTAGGTTCTTCATCCAGAGCCGATTTTAGCATTGCGTCATACCTGTCCCGCCGTTCTTCCGGATTAATACTTTCGAAGTCTCCCATTACATTCGCCAGCGTAGTTAACGCCCGAATATAACCGTCTTCCCTTCCTTTCCAGAATTCCGCGCGGGCATTGGCCAAATACTCCTGACTCCGCAGACTCAACTGTAGGGTACTTTTAGAAGCCTGCTGTAGCAGTAATGTGGCAATTCCTGTTACCACCACAGCCATGATTGCGATTACCACAATGCTCAGTTTGAACTTGATTTTCATAAAATCCTCCTTCCCGCGATACGCTTCCGTTCGCGGGCCGTTTTTTTAGTTCCCAAAAACTCCAATATTGGAGATTTCTTGGTTAAGATGCGTGTTTCGCGGTCCATATGGTGAGAAACCGTAAGACAACCGACAAAACATGACTGTTTTTATCAGTTATCCACATAAAAAGATAATAAATTGCTTAATGGAAGAAGGTACCTGAAGCTGTGAAATATTAATCGCAAAATACACCCTGTATGGCGAGAGATCATAAACCTAAAAAGTCCCGCTTCGGTTTTACCGATAATGAAAATGGAGGACTCTGAATATGCCGGATAGAAAACGAATACTCATATTAGGCGCGGGCGTTATGCAGGGGCCAGCCCTTAGAATCGCCTGTGAAATGGGCCTGGAAACTATCGCTATAGACGCCGATCCAACTGCCCTCTGCGTGTCTCTGGCTGACCGCTTTGAAAAAATAGACCTTAAAGACAGGGAAGGCATCGAAAAGCTGGCGCGATCCCTTTTGGAAAACGGCGGTCTTGCGGGTGTAATGACAGCGGGAACAGACTTTTCCGCCAGCGTCGCCTGGGTCGCGGAAAAACTCAAGCTGCCGGGGGTAAGTTTTGAAGCCGCCCTGGACGCTTCGGATAAGGAAAGGATGAGGAAGCGTTTTAAAGAGGCGGGCGTTCCGTCCCCAGAGTTTATTGTAATTAACGATTCAAGCGGCGAAGCGCATCTTCCCTTTTCCTGGCCTGTGGTTGTAAAGCCGGTTGATAACATGGGCGCGAGGGGCTGCCGAAGGGTGGACAGTCAGGCGGAGCTTAAGGCCGCTGTTGCAGAGGCAATGGCCTTTTCCCGCTCAGGCCGCGTGATAGTGGAAGAGTACATGGAAGGCCCGGAATTTTCAGTTGACGCGCTGGTTTATCGCGGGGAAATAACAATCTGCGGCTTTGCTGACAGGCACATTTTTTTCCCCCCCTATTTTATAGAAATGGGGCATACGATACCTTCTTCAATTGATCCAGCAGTGATGCGCCCATTGATAGAAACCTTTAATAAAGGGGTAAAAGCCCTTGGTATTACCGACGGCGCGGCCAAAGGCGACGTTAAGCTAACATCCCGCGGCCCCATGATTGGGGAAATTGCCGCCCGGCTTTCCGGGGGTTTTATGTCCGGCTGGACCTTTCCTTACTCGTCGGGGGTTCTGCCGACCCGTGGCGCGATTGAGATAGCCCTGGGGGCCCCTCCCCGCGGCCTTGAAAATAAATGGAACTGGACAAGCGCGGAACGGGCTTTCATCTCGATTCCGGGCAAAGTGGTTTCCATCAAGGGCATCGAAACGGCAAAGGTCATGCCATTTGTAAGGGACGTTTTTTCGCGGGTAAAACGGGGAATGGCGGTAGCTTTTCCGGAGAACAACGTTACAAAATGCGGGAACATAATCAGCGCGGCTCCCGATAGGGAAACTGCTGTTAAAGCCGCGGAAAACGCCGCCCGCTCAGTTTTGATACGCCTGCAAGCGCCAAATGATGAAACCGCGGCCTTTCTTGCCGTCCGGCCCTTGGAAAAGCCGGTATTTCCGCCCGACGCCTTCGCCGTTGGTAAAAGCCTTCTGTCCCTTCTTGCCGCTTTGCCCGAAACAGCGGATTTTCCCGCTAAAAAAGAGCCAGCGCTTTTACCCTTTCCCGAATTTACCGAATCGGGGCTTTTGGATTTAATGGGCAGGAGCGTAAAAGAATCCCTTGACTCAGTCAGGCTTCTGACCGGCCTTAACCTGCCTTTGGCCGCAAAAGGGTCTATACAAAGGGGAGCAGAGGTTCCTCTTTTGGGTCGTTCTTTCTGGCAGGCTCTCATTCGGGGTGGTTATCAGGGCGCTGTGTACTACATTGATTCGATGATTTTAATCAAGAATAACTCACGCGGAGCTCGCGAAGGCGCGGAGAATAATAGGTGATTAGTTTGAAGGAAACGCGCAACTATCTAATCAAGCACCGTCCTTTGCGTGCTTTGCGCCTCTGCGTGATGTTTTCTTGTTTTCTTTTATTCCCGGCTTATGCGGAAACTCCTGCTCAATCGGCAAAAAGCTTCACCATGGAAGAGGCCCTAAGCGCCCTGGGCGCGGGGTCTGAATTCCGCTGGGATCCCTTTTTTTCTTCCGGGGCGCTGATATCCGGGGCGCATGAGGCGGCGTTCATTTCCGGCAGGGAAGGGGAAACAGGCATGGTTCTCTTTGACCACAGGGATATTTTAACTTTGCCCCTGCCGTTTTTGGAGCAAGGCGTCCTCAAGTTTCCCGAAACTTTTTTACAGCAGGTAAAAAGTACCTTCAGCCGCTATAAGGAAGAAGACCGCGACAGATTCAGGATAGCGGCGATAATAATAGACCCAGGCCACGGAGGCAATGATCCCGGCGCTTCCTGGGATCATAAAATTCAGGGCAAAACCTTCAAATCCGTGGAAAAAGATATAACCCTGAAGGTTTCCCGCATGTTGTATTCCACTTTAGTCGCGGCATATCCCGACAAACGGATACTTATAACCCGCGAGGGGGACACAAATCCGACAAAAGACGCGCGGGTAAGCATGGCAAATTCCGTGCCTCTTGGCGTGAACGAAGCCGCAATCTACATCTCAGTCCATGCCAATTCTTCGTTAACCGCGAGCGCGAGGGGCTACGAAGTATGGTATCTTACCCCAAGTTACCGCCGTGAGGTTATAGATCAGGATAAATACTCGGATTCAAGGGAAGTATTGCCCATTTTGAACAGCATGTTGGAGGAAGAGCTTACCACGGAAAGCATATTACTGGCCAATTACATCCTAAAGCGCATGGGAGAGGCGGTTGGAAAACAGTCTCCATCCAGGGGGCTTAAAGCGGAAGAGTGGTTCGTGGTCAGAAACGCCAGAATGCCCGCGGTGCTGGTAGAATTGGGGTTTGTATCCAACGAAACCGATGCCCTTCTTATGGGTAACGATGTGTACTTGAAGAACCTTTCGGATGCGTTATATAAAGGGATCAACGATTTTGTTGTTTTCTTTGAACGCGCCGGAGGCTTAACTGCTTATCAATGAATGAAATACTGAAAAAACCCCTGTCGGCTATAAGCATATTCCTGAGCAAGACAAAAAACCGCCGCTTAATGTACCTTGTCGTAATATGTCTTATTGCCCTTGGAGAATTCTTATTATCGGGGCTTGTCAGAAGGACATTTGTATTTTATTCTAGTCTGGAGGGGAAAACGGTTGTGGAGGATCGGATGCTTTGCCGATCCGGGGACAGGGAAACTGATATACGCCGTTATGTAGACGAGGTTCTGTTGGGCCCCTCTTTTCCTAACCTGGATCCCCTTTTCCCTCGGGAAACAAGGTTAAACTCTTTAATGTACCGCGAAACTGTTGTGTACGCTGATCTTTCAGAGACCGCTGTTTTGCCCGTGGAAGGGAGCCGGGATGTTTTTCGCAGCCTTTTAACCCTGAACGAGGGGATAAGGAGGAATTTCCCGTTTGTGAAAGACGTGCGGCTCTTTATCGGCGGAAATGAAGCTTTTTCTAATGAATTTTACGGGATTTTCGCCAAACCTGCCGATAATAATAAAACATCGCCGTAAGGCGTTGACAAAAAAAGGGTATTCCCATATACTCTTTAGTAGTTGTTTTATGTTTTTAGCATAAATGAAAGGAGTTTTGAATGAAAAGGATAATCATTCTTCTTGCTATCGCATTGGTAACGGCTGGGATGCTGTTTGCCGATGAAGCTGTCCTGATTGATTTTTCAAAATTGACTGCGGATATGCGCGTCAAGACTGATTCAAACGATCAGAGTACCACACCTAATCAGAACCGCCGTACCATGATGGATTATGGTCAGATTGCGGGCGGAACCTTCACAGACCAGCAGAAATCGCTGATGAAAACTTCTCTTGCAATTGTGAATTGGGATGTAAAATTCAACTCTTCTTCCCAGACTATCGCAAATGTCTCCAATACGTATACCAGAGAGGCGCCTTCAAAACAGTGGGGAACAGTCATGGGTGTTAGGGTTCACTACCCGGTTGATTACGCCTATTCCAAGGCGACAATTAAGCCCCCGTTTGAGATTCCCGCTTATGAGCCCATGGCCGAGGTTGACGACAATGGTAACATTCAACCCAGCGATTCAGACGGTATTACCGGCCCGAGCCGCTTTGAACAGGAATACGGGGTTATAAAGAACGTAGGTACAATCCGATCTGTGGCGGTTAATGTTTACGGCCTTAACTTCCCCCACGGTCTGAACGTTATCCTTATCGATTCCGAAGGGAACGAGAAAATTTGCTTCATGGGCTATCTGAATTTTGACGGATGGGCCGAACTTACCTGGAATAATCCCCAGTACATTTTCGAAGTCAGAAACAGGGATCTCAGGCTCTATCCCCTGTATCCCACAACCATGCCTTTCCTGAAATTCGGGGGCTTCAGGCTTGATAGGGATGCGGACAGAGCAGGCGGTGATTTTATTACTTACTTTAAGGACGTAAAGGTTATCTTCGATAAAGCCAGACTCGACACAGACCGCGACATCAATGATGAGGAAATCTGGGGTATAATCAACCATCGTGAAACTGAAAAGAAGATCTTCGAGATGGAAAGATTCGGACAAGATCAGATTCTCAGGTACCTGGATACCCAGATGCAGGCTAAAGAAACCTTTGATGCGTTGAAAAAAGATTACGGTTTTACTCCTACACCGACTAACTAATCGGGTTGGTACCCGGTAAATTGGGCTGTCATCTGGCTGCGGATTAAGTGGTCAGCTGACGGCCTTTTTTTTGGATAACACTGAATGGCGGATAATATTGTTTTTCCGGAACGAAATTCTCTTCTCGCGGAATATGAAAAATTCCTTTCAAAACGGACTTTGATTGTCCGCGAGCTGGAGAATTGTATTGAACAAGCTATTGCTCCTCTGCCTTCTCATCCACGGGTAAAGGGCCGCATTAAATCTTTTGACAGTTACTTTAAAAAATACATCAGGCTTCTTAAAGATGATCCTTCCGTTCAAGTCCCAAATATTTCCGACATATTGGGTATACGTGTTATCTGTCCGTTTCTTGAAGATTTAGCCGCGGTGGAAGAGCTTCTTAAAGAAAAATTTAAGGTTGTTGAGGTACAGAGAAAGGGTGGGGATCATACATACAGGGAATTTGGCTATGAATCTATCCATCTTCTGATTGATGTTCCGGAAGAAATAATTAAAAAAGCGGAAATGTCCTCTTGCCAGACTGCGGAGATCCAGATCCGTACAATACTACAGGATGCCTGGGCGGAAGTGGAACATGAGTTTGTTTATAAAGCCGAATTTATTCCCTTTGATAATCCGCTTAAACGAAAGCTCGCTGCCATTAACGCGTCACTTTCCCTTGCGGATATTATCTTCCAGGAAACACGAAGCTATCTTCGCCTGCTTAGCGGGGAATTGGACAAGCGGCGGGATTCTTTCTTCAAAAAGATTGAGGAATCTACCGACGCGATGCTCTATAAGTCCGTATCTTTGGCAGATCTGCCTCTGCCTCCGATAGAAGAAAGCGGAGAAGCGGCCAAATTTCATTCTGAGTCCATCTGGACCCCTGTGGAAGAACCGGGTACCGTGTCCATTGACGGACTGCTTGTGGAAGCCCTCACCGCCCACAATAAAAAACAATTCCCTGAAGCCATAGCGGTTTATACGCGGATTTTGGACATGAAGCCTGTGGAATCGGTCGGCGCGCTGATTTATAAACATCGCGGAATGGCCCACTTTGCAAGCTCCCATTATGAAGAAGCCATCGCCGATTTTACCGAATCCCTCAGACTCGATCCAAAATCCTATAAACCTGCTTATTACGCGGGGATAGCGTGTTCAGTGCTTCAGCGTTACACCCAGGCTGTGGAAGCTTTTAACCGTTCCCTCGAAATTAACCCCTATCAGCCCTACTGCCTATTCCGCCGGGGCCAGGCGTATTACCACCTGGGAGATTATCCCCAGGCGCTCGGAGACTGCGAGGCGGCTTTGGTTCTGGAATCATTCGAGGCGGGGCGTAAGTTTAGGGATTTATTGTTGAATAAGCTTAAAATGTAAGGTAATTTAGAAATTTTATTTCATTAAAGATCCTGTCTAACAACAAAGCCGTTGCGCCTAGCCTCGCCGCGGGCTAGAATTGGAGACCGCTATCGCGGTCAATTATAAGAGTGGCCTTCATTTACGCACGTTTTGACATACCGCAGACCTTCGGTCTGACGGTTCTGTAGGGCCTTTTCTTTTTCACGCCGTGCGCCCTTGCAAGGCTATGCGCAGCGGCTATGAGATTAGCCTGTATTAACAATAAAAGTTTTAATTATAAAGTAAAAGGAAGGCTGCATCACACCTCACTTATTGGTAATTCCAAAATGTTAGGTGAAATGCAAAATCCCTTTACCTTGTTTAAAAAACATTAATAAATTAATGGACAAATTGGTATAAGCATTGTATTCCATAGGTGCGGGGACGGATGACTGCGAGACCGCTTGGCGTGCGACAGAAAAAGCCAGGCCAAAGCCTGCGTCAGAAGAGGCCACGACTAGGTCGAGCGGGCAACCGTCCCCGCACCGATTGGTTTACAATGATTAATCCTTTTTTACTCTTTTTGATAAATATAGTTAATGTTTTTTAATTAACGCCCGAAACGCTCTGTCGCCAAAATAATCCCTGCCAGTGCCATAAGATGGGAGCCGAAGCTTCTGAGCCAGTCTACGAAGTTGGTTCCCTTGTGGTTAAGGGGATATACAATGTCTATCATTAAAATGAAAACGACCCAGGTAATTGCGAGGATGATCAATAGCAGCTCGGTAATTGCGACAGAAACACCGAAAAATTTGATGAGGACAAAAACACCAGCCGCAATGGCCAGAATTGCCAGGATAAATATAAGTATCTCGGCGAAATCACCACTAAAAATAGAATTTACCGCCCGACGGATTTCACCACCGTCGGCAAGAAATTTTCGTCCGGTAAGACCTAAAATCCCTGTTGCAAAAAGATAAATTGCCACTGAAAAATTCAACAGCATAAACCCAATGCCTTTGTTCATTGACTAGCTCCTAAAAAGTGTATTTCCTTATAAAAGGATACTAGCAAATATAGTGTCTTAATCAGGAATTGAAAACGATCAGGCCATACCTGTTTTATCAGTTATTTTCAATTTAAAAGATTATTTTCCACTAAATAGGGCTTTATTGCCGCAAGGATATTATCCGCCATTATGTTGTACCCTTCCGAATTGGGATGAATTGGATCGGACATTTGATTTTTTCCTATACCCTTCCAGATATTTGCAATATAGCCAATATCTGTATTTTCCGAGTGCAATTCGTCGAATATTTTTTTATAGTCCGCAAGAAGTGCAGTTATGCCGGGAGGAATTATCTGAAGTGTTTCCAGATACGAAGCTTCCCAGGCGTCGTCCCCTATAAAACTCGCCAGATAAATCTTTCGCTCCTTATTTTTGACCTTGTTTATAATGGCTTGCAAGTCTCTCTTTGTGTCGCTTGCCGGCCTCAGTTTAAAAAGATCGTTTGCCCCCAACAGAATGATTACAACTTGCGGATTGCTGGCCAAAACGTCTTTATCTACCCTGGCTAACCCACCGGCTGCGGTATCGCCTGAAATACCGGCATTCACGACAGTTAATTTTACCTTTTTTTTAAGAAATGCCGGATAGGAATTTGATTTGTCAGCTTCAAAAGGTTTCGAAGCGCCGTAGCCTTCCGTTAGACTGTCTCCAAGGCAGACCATCGTGCCGGTTTCCTGTGTATCGCATCCGGCCAGCAGCAGAATAATAACCAGAAAAATAACCTTTCCTATAGCTCTTTTCATAAAAACCCCTTTATATGTTATAATTCTCTTTATGAAAAGTGAAAAGCTCGAATTGATTCGGGGGGACATTACCCGCATGGAAGTTGACGCGATTGTTAACGCCGCCAATTCAAGCCTTGCCGGCGGCGGCGGGGTTGACGGGGCCATACACCGCGCCGCCGGGCCTGAGCTTCTTGAGGAATGTATGAGCGTCGCTAAAGAGAGGCGGAATATTCCCGGCGGCCCCTGTCCCGCCGGGGACGCTGTTATAACCGGAGCGGGAAAGCTCCCCTGCAAAAAGGTGATTCATACCGTGGGCCCAATCTGGCGCAGCGGCGCAAGCGGAGAGGCGGAGCTTCTCGCCTCGTGTTACAGAAAGAGCATGCTCCTTGCGGAAGAGGCGGGGCTTAAGAGCATCGCTTTTCCGAACATCAGTACCGGAATTTTCGGTTACCCGAAAAACGAGGCGGTTTTGGTCGCGCTGGAAACCGTACGAAAAACCCTGGATGAAACGCGCGGTATAGAACGGGTTGTCTTTGTCTGTTTTGACGAAGAAAATTTTAATTTATACAGGAAGAATTTGTGAGTAAGTATCCAAAGACAGAAAAATACGATGCAAAATGGATTGAAGAAAACTGGATGGGGCCGAACCCGCTTCAGCTTTTGGAAGAATTATGCGGAAACCTGAAACTGTCGCAGGGGATGAGGGTTTTGGACATGGGCTGCGGAAAGGGCCTGACTTCGATTTTTCTCGCGAAAGAATTCGGCGTAACCGTGTTTGCGAACGATTTATGGATTGACGCGGCGGAAAACCTGCAAAGGTTTGAAGAAGCGGGCGTATCGGGCATGGTGTTTCCGCTTCACGCGGACGCCCACGCTCTTCCTTATGCAAAAGGATTTTTTGACGCGGTAATTTCCATTGACAGCTACCATTACTTCGGAGCCGACGAATTGTACTTTCCCTGCACGTTCTCCACATTGGTAAAACCAGGCGGGCAATTTGGCATCGCTGTTCCGGGGCTTATTCAGGAATACAAGAGCGGCTATCCTGAAACCCTGGAATCTTTTTGGGAAGGGGAATTGTTTTCTTTCCATAGCGCCGCCTGGTGGCGGAACCTCTGGGAAAAAACGGGAATCGTTGAAATTACATCCTGCTACAATATTACCGACCCGAAAACGATTTGGTATCCCTGGGCGCATTGGTCAAAGGAACACCTTGGTTTTAACGACGTTGAATTTTTAGGGGCCGATACAAACAACGAAGTTGCCTTAATTATTATGAGCGCGGTTAAGAAGTAAACTTTCAAGTTTTTCTTTGGCGGAAGCCGGAATGCGCAGAGTTTTTAACCGGGATTTTTCTCCCGCTTCCAGCACAAGTTCTTTTTTAGGGAGCCCAAGGGTTTTCGCAATGAAGGAACGCAGTTCTTCATTGGCTTTGCCGTCTTCCGGAGCGGCTGCTATTCGTATTTTAAGCCGCCCTTCTCTGATTTCGCCAAGGGCGGATTTGGAAGCGCCGGGAACCGCTTTGATGTCAATAAACAAAAAATCCCCGGAAGCGCGAATACAACTATCCATGACTGTTTCCCGTTGCGGCTTTTTTATAGGCCGGAAGCCAGACGAGAGGGCCCATTTCCCATTCATAGGAATAAACAGGGGCTTCCGCAGTGCCTTCGGGCAGGGGACGGATCGCAAGATTCGCAAGGGCCGCCGCACGGAAAGAAAGGGTCGGCCCTTCTTTCGGCAGCGGCTTTTCCCCGGAACGCACGAGGGCCGCGCAGAGTACAGACGGGAAAAAACTGCGGGTTATTTTTTTCCTCGCCGTTTCGCTTAATCCTTCAACGACGGCTTCAATGACAATGGGATCGGCGGAAGGATTTAACAGCGGGCCGAAAAAAGACAGCGCTCCGAATCCGGCGTTTAAACCGTTTCCGGCGCTTGAGAGCTTTCCGTCTTGTGCCATGCTAAGCTTCCTGATGTTTCCTGCAAGTTCTTTAAGCTCATCTTTGCCAAAGAATTGCGACAGTTCCGCAAGCGGCGCAACAGGCGGGAAAGAGTACGCGCCGGAAAACCCCTTGGTAAATAGAGAAGCCCGGTATTCATCAAGAAGCTTTTCCGTGTCCCTGCCTGGAATGAGAATGACAAAACGGTATTCCCCTGTGCCGACGGATTTGGTTATCATGGTAAAAGTATAAAATAAATGAAACATCACGCAAAGGCGTTGTATCCTATTTTTCTTTTTCGTGTTATACTTAATGTATTAAGGAATCGCTATGAAATATAAAACCAAGGTACTTGTGGATCGTTTCGCTTCCATTCTTTCCCAATGGCAGGGAGTGGAGTGCGTGTCTCTCAATGAAGCGGCTTTGCCTGATATTCTTGATCCTTATTTTGCCCTGATTCTGGACGTTTACTACCGTGATTCAATTCCGGACCCGGATGAACGCCAGCGGCTTTTTGGCGAGGACATCGAGGCTTTTGAAACTACGGGAAGGGGAAACAAGGATCGTTTCCTTATCGGGGATATTCCCATACGCCTGGAGTATAAACTGATCAGAAGGGTGGAAGAGTTAACCACCATAGCCGATACCAGGCTTGAATCGTTGTGGCTAATCAGGGATAAAGGTACTTACGGTTTTTACCGTCTTACCCAGGGGGAGATTGTCTTTTTCCGGAGTGACTGGATTAAGGACATACGCCGGAGGCTTGCGGCTCTGGGAGATGAGTTCTGGTCGGGCATGAGGAATGCCTATGAATCAAAAATGGAACATTATTTAAGCGACATTGGGGCGGCCGTTATGCAGGAAGACGATTTCTTTTACCTTATCTCATCCGTCGGGTTTATTAAGTTTGCCTGCCTTACCCTTTTTTGTATCAACCGGTGTTTTGAGCCATCCCATCGCGCTTATCACAAAAAGGTTTTGGAGCTAAAAGAGCTTCCGGAATCTTTCAGGGCCTATTTCGAAAGCCTTTTAAGGATCGACCCTGAAATAACCAGGGAACGAAAATTTTCACTGGCCCAGTTGATAGCCCGGGGGATCATTGCTCTGTGAAAAAAAAAACGCGCGTTTTATTCTTTATATTTCTTGTTTCTTTAATTTTTCCCGCTGCTTTGGCCTTTGCGGATAATTACGGTAACGGCCCGATTCCCGCGGATCCGGCTTTCATTCTTGGCTACCCTGCCGCATCATGGCGCAATAGCCGTTACGAGGTTTTTAGCTGGGACGCTTTTCCCGAAATACTTATTTTTGACACCGCCGATTACGCTGTTCAGGACAGGCTTTTAAAGCGCCTTGCTTTTTTTGTGGAAAAGGCGGGTTTCCGAGGGCGGCTTGCCGGCGACGCGGAAATAGCAGATCTCCATGGCTGGAACGCGCATGATTACCGCGCCGAAGACCTTGCTTCTTTTTTTGAAGCCGCCCGTAAAAGCAATTTTCCCCTGCTTGTCGAGGAACGGGAACTGGAATCAATTCTTTTAAGTAACGGTATTATTAAAAGGAACTCTTCCATGCAAATTGTTCCCGGCAGGGGCGCAATTGTTTCCATCTCCAGGGAATCGGACAGAGTCGACAGGACTTTAAGATCGCGCTTTATGGTGCATGAATGTTTTCACGGCCTTTATTTTATTGACGAAGATTTCAGGAATTTTTCACGCCAAAGATGGGAAGCGTTTCCCCCCGCGGCAAAAAAGTTTCTTCTTTCTTTTTTTGAATTCCAGGCTTATGACACAAAAGATACGAATCTGGTGATAAACGAATTTATGGCGCACCTACTGCAGCAGCCGGTTAGTCAGGCGGCCTGGTACTTCGGCGAATACCAGCCCAACAGAATGATCAGCGCTTCACCCTGGCGCAGAGCCTCACTTCCGGAGAAAGAGTCAGTCTCTGCGGACGGAAGGATTTCCTGGCCGGATATTGCGGCGGCTTTCACCGCCGAGGGAGAAGCATTTTCCCGCTATGTGAACCAGAGATGGACCCTGGCTGCGGGAAGGGTGTGGCGCTTAAAGTAACGGACTTATGACTCAAACCTGAAAGCGGGGCGGCGGTTTTTTTGATGTTCAAAGGAATTTAGTTCTATGTTGAAACGGCGTTCAGCTTCAAGCGAGGAAGGGGGGCCGTGTCCCGGAAGAATGGTATAGTCCCCTGGCAGGGAAAGAATTTTCCTTATGATGGCGCTTGTCTGGGTTGCCGCCGAATATGAGCTCGCGGTACTTCCCAAACGGCAGGCGCTTATGGCATCGCCTGTAAAAAGAAAACGGTCAATCCTGAATATGGCGGAATCTGCGGAGTGTCCGGGAATGGAAAAAACCTCGGTTTTAAACTGCCCTATGTTTATTTTTTCTCCGTCCCTTATCAGCGTAGTGTGGTATTCCTCGACAACCGGATTTATCGCGAAAACCTCGGTATCATAGATCCGCAGAATTGCCCTGAGTCCCTGAACATGGTGGGGATGATCATGTGTAATCAGAACTCCCCTGAGTGAATAGTTGTTTTCTTCGATCATGTTAAGGAGGCTTGCGTCCATCAGGCCGGGGTCTACAATAATTGCCTCTCTGACAGACTCTTCTCCTTCGCTGCCAAGCAGATATGTGTTGCTGAAACCGGAAGAACGGTATAGGAAATGAAGTTTCAAATAAAGTCCTCCTTTTCAAAAATGGCTTCAGCCGTATTTGACGCTTTAAAGGAAATATCTTCCCGGCGTGTTTTCACGAACCAGGTGTGTTTCAGGTTACAGTCGATGAAATCCGTTCGCGCGATATTTGCGCCGATAAAGCGGCTGTTGTACAGATTGGTCTTGTTGAAAGTTGAATCGATTATAAAGCCCCCCCCGAAATTGATATTCACAAGCTCCGATCCTTCAAATGTACAATCCCGGATTGTGGTACCCGCCATTGACAGAAATTGCATATCCCCGGAAGAAAAATCACAGGAAGAAAGCGTCGCAAAATTAAAAAAGGTCATCCGCAGAACCGCCCCGGTAAAAAGACACATGGAAAAACTGGCGCCTGAAAAATTGCAGCCGTAATATTCGCGATGTGAAAAATCCACTCCCTCAAAATGCAGTCCGCAGGCGGAAATATCGGTTATGATTCTCTCCCCCGCGATGTATTTAGCGAGCCTTTGCGCGTCGGCGCTTGAATCCGCGGAATGAATCGCGCAAAGGGCGGAACCTGTTATGGCCGGGCGGCCGCAGCCAGCCGCGCAGAAGTTTAGTGTGAACATGGCTTTATTATACTTGGGAAGAGATGATTTATTCAATTGTTTCTTAAGTGGTAATTCACTCCACTTTAAACCGCGAAACATCCCTAAGCAAAGCGTCGATGCCTTCGCGGTTCTTGCTGCTTATCTCGTTGACTTGGTTTACCGCTATATTTATCTGATCCGCTCCTGATGCCATCATGTTCATGCCTCCGGTTATTTCCTGCGTCGCTTTGTCAAGGTTGTTGCTCTCTTGTATCACCTCTTTCGCCCCTACAAGCATTTCCTCGGAGCCGCCCTTTACCTTCCTGGTGATTTCGTTCAAATTGCCGGTGCCTTGAAGGAGCTGACTGCTTCCCTCTCCCTGCTCTTCCATTGCCCGACGGATTACCTCCTCCTGTTCCGCCACAGTTTTGACGCCTGAGTCAATCGCCTCAAACCTGGTTAGTACGTGTTCAGTAGCTCGGATTATATTGTCGATGGATTCCTTTATCTTTTTCAAAACGTTACCTATCGTTTTGGACTGCTCTCCCGAATTCACCGCAAGCTTGCGTATTTCATCGGCTACAACGGCAAAGCCCTTACCCGCTTCCCCGGCGTGGGCCGCTTCAATCGCCGCGTTCATCGAAAGCAGGGTGGTCTTGCTTGCGATGTTTTTCATGACCGCGTTAATTTCCATAAGCCCCTCGGATTCGCTGGCGATTTCCTGAATATCATTTGCAACCTCAGACAGGCTTGCGCGGCCTATTTCGGATGCTTCTTTCAGGGTTTTAACATTTTCCATGTTTTTCATCAAAGACTGATTTACCGAATTAATATTGTTCACCATTGCCTTAATAAAGGCGGAGCGTTTTGATATTGTGGTAGCCTGATCTTCTACATTGTCGTTGAGTTTGTTGATGTTCGCGACAAGCTGTGCCATAGTAGCGTGGGTTTGGCTGACGCTGGTGCTCTGGTTAATAACCCTGCCTTTGATACTCTGGATGTTAGTGGTAATCTCGTTTACCGCCGCTGCGGTCTCGGTCATGTTGCTGGCAAGGTTATTTCCGATGTTATTGAGGCTTACCGTCTCATTCTTAATGATGATAATCAGTCTCTTAATTTTTTCCAATGTTTTGTTGAAGTACAGGGCCAGGTCGCCGATTTCGTCATCGGAACTGATGTCAATGCTCCGTGTCAGGTCGCCTTCGCCTTCGGAAATGTCCCTGAGATTTTCGACCACCTTTAAGATTGGTTCTGTCGTGCTGTGGAGGATAAAGTACACGATTCCAGCCGCTGCCGCAATGGCTATCACCACAAGGATGACGGTAAATCTGGTAATCGCGTAGACATCCTTCATAATATGTTCGTTCGCGACGACCATCATTACCGACCAGGTCTTGTCCGAACTGCCTATTTGTAAGGGAAGCATAACTATTTGCACCTTTTTACGAAGTACCGGTGAATAGGTGCTGCATGAAAATTCCTTCCCATTTTTTACTGCATAATCCGCTTTCCGTAGGTAGGAACCGTATATAGTCTCCACATCGCCAAGCATTTCTCCTACCCTCTCCGGAAGCAGATGGCCAATTATCAATCCGTTGCTCGAATAAATAACCATCGCGGCAATATCTTTATTGGCGTTAATGGTATTTACTACCGCCGCCTGTATCGCGGCAATATCATAAAGGCAGCCAACGCCTCCTACTACTTCTTTGGTACGGGGATTAACAATCGGAACCATAATCCTGAGCAGATGCGTATCCTTTCCGTCTATTTTACGGGGTATTGGGTGTTCTACCCGGTCTTTTATGGGGTTGGGACCGTCAAAATAGGCCATTGAAGCGTCTATATCAACGGTGGTCCTGCTCGATATCCTGCCGCTTTCCCTTGTGTAGGTAATAGCGTACTGCCCTTTAGGGTCGGAGCCGATACGGCCTATATATTGGGCGTCCATTCCGTCAACAGCGTTTGGTTTCCAGACCGTGTACAGATTTATTATGTCAGGTTCGTAAATGATCGTATCATGCAATATACTGTCAAACTTATCCCTCCGTTCTATTGCCGGCACGTTTTCATATTCCGACATCATATAAGAGAGAGTACGCAATAACCGGATATAGCCGTCCTCTACGCCTTGCCAGTATTTTACCTGTTCTCTGGTCAAATACCTGACCTGCTGCTTGCTCAACTTCATGCTTATGTCGGACGCCTTCAGCAGAAGTATCACGGCTGTGCTTCCCACCAGGGAAGCTACAATAGCGATAACCATGATGCTCAATTTGATTTTAATTTTCATTCCCCGTCTCCTTGTACCTCTGTACTTCTGGTAGAGTCTTTGTTCTAATTATTTGGGAATGTATATTAAATTTTGATGATATTATTGCATGTTTTATCTATATTGTCAAATATTCTTGCGAACCACACAGAAAATCGAAGCATTTTCCAGCCCCGTTCAGTAACAAGCTAAACTTGACCCACAAATTTGTAAAAATCCGGCAAAGGTAGGGCAGCGGTACGGCAAAAAAGCTGGATGAACCTATCGCCACAGCCCCGTCCGGCCTTTCCCTGCAACAGGTTATTTTATAGTTTCATAGATCAGCGACATCTTCATGTTTTTCATGCCGGACGCCATTACTGCACTTTAAGTTTATGCTTTATCCCCTGGTCTGTTTCGATAGAGAATTCCAGAAATTTTTTGCGTCCCGCTGCCCTACCTTTGCCAGCCTATTTCGGAAAATTGTGGGTCAAGTTTAGTACTCTGCGACGGGGTATGTTGATCCTTAGGGCTTGCCCAGCGGTATTGATACCCTTTAAAATAAAGCATGTGCTGGTACTGTGGTTCGCCTGTTACCGATCCTGAGCCGCTGGGCAGGTCTTTGACTTGCCCCGATTGCGGAAAAGACCTCCGTTCATGCCGGAACTGCCGTCATTACCGTCCGTCCGGGTGCGCGGAGAGCCAGGTTGAAAAACCGCCGGAAAGCGACAGGGCAAATTTCTGCGACTGGTTTTCCCTTAATCCCCTTTTTAAAAGTGCGACAGAGGGCCAAAAAAAATCCTTGAATGCTGCGATTTCCGCCAAATCCGCGTTTGACGATCTGTTTAAATGAGTATCTTTTAGTGATCATGTTAAAAAACAAGGGTTTGGTTGTCAGGGGTTCGCGGAACCTTTTTACAGTGCGTTCAGGCGGGGAAGAAATTGAATGCCGCATTAAAGGGAAGGTGCTCAAAGGGGTTGAAGGTTATTACAACGCCCTTGCGCCGGGAGATATCGTAGAAATCGATAACGGCCTGATTGTCGGCCTTGAAAAACGGCGGAACTGCTTCGCCAGGTTTAATCAAAAAGGACAAGCGCCGCAGTTAATTGCGTCTAACATCGATCTTGTCGTCTGTGTTGCCAGTATTGCTTCTCCGCCTTTCAGACCCCGTTTTATCGATCGCGCCATGGTACAGGCGGAAATAGCGGGCATCCCGGCGGCCATTGTCTGTAACAAGTACGATCTCGCAGATCCCGATCTGGCCGATGACGCATCGACAGATCCTGACATGGAAGAACGGCTTTCGGATTTCGGGCGTATTGGCTATCCTGTTTTTCGCCTTTCGGCAAAAACCGGAGCGGGCCTTGAAGAGTTCAGGCAATTTATATCCGGAAAATTCTCTGTTTTAGTCGGGCAATCGGGAACGGGTAAGTCAAGCCTGATAAACGCCCTGATTCCGGAGCTGGAAATAAAGACGGGCGAAATAAATGAAAAATACAGCCGGGGAAAGCATACCACAACCCAGGGTGTTTTGCTTGAAAGCATGGATGGCGGCGGAGAAGCTAGTTCCATTCGCATCATTGACACCCCCGGGATTCGACGCTTTGCGATTGCGGACTTGAAGGCTTCAGAACTCATTTTTTATATGCGGGAATTTGCGCCCCTTGCGGGGAAGTGCAGCTACGGCCTTTCCTGTTCCCATCAAACCGAAGTCGGCTGTAAGATCATGGAAGCGGTTTACGCCGGAGTGATTCACGAAGACCGATACGAAAGTTTCATAAGAATTCAGGATGAAATTTCGGGCAAGAATAGTTATCCTGATGCGGATTAATATGCGGATTAACAAATAATGAATGATAAAGCAATTAAGCTTCTGGAATTTGACGCAATTAGATCCAAAGTCGCAGACCTGGCTTTGAGCGAGGAATCCGGCAGGATCATCGGCGGCGAAGAACCCCTGTCAGACAAAGAGGAAGTACAGAAGCTAAAATCCCTTGTTCTGGCGGTTATGAAAAGAATGTCTTGCGCCGGAGGGGAAAGCCGCGAGAGCCTGCCTGAGCTTAAAGAGATCCTTTCAAAACTTGAAGTTAACGGGGCGGCGCTGGAAATGGACGAAGCTTACGCCATCGGCATTTTCATTAACCGCGCCGAGACTTTTCGCCAGTGGCTTTTAAAGCCATTCCGTCAGGCGGAGGACGGGGAAACTCTTCGGGAGGATCCTCTGACTGAAACAGCGAAGAATCTTCCTCCCTGCGGCGATGTCGCCAAAGAGGTTTTTAAGATTCTTGACCTTGAGGGAAATCTCAGGGACCTTCCTGAGTTTAAAGAACTGCGCAGGCGGATCAGGGCTTTGCAGAAAAACATTGAGACGACGGCTTCCCGTTACGCGGGCAGCGAAGAGAAGCGGCGGATGCTTCAGTCAGAAATCCCTTCACAGCGCGACGGCCGCATGGTACTGGCGGTGAAGGCAAATTTCCGGGGGCGCGTAAAGGGAATCGTTCACGAGGTGTCTTCATCAGGCCAGACGGTTTTTATTGAGCCGGAAGAAGTGGTGGAGATGAACAACGAGCTTCTGATTGAAAACCGGAGGCTTGAAGCGGAGATCCGCAGGGTCTTTAGGGAGCTGACGGCTCGTATCGCTTCGCGGAGGGAGAGCCTGAGAGACTTTTACCGGGGCATTATCTTTTTGGAAACCATCCGCGCCAGGGCTCGTTACGGATTTGAGCATAGGTGGAATTTCGCTGAAAGCCCGACCAGTGTCGGAAGGCTGGTTTTAAAGCAGGCAAGGCATCCGCTTTTGGGCAGCCGCGCTGTGCCTTTGGATCTTTTCATGGAAAACGGTATCCGCACGGTGATTATCACAGGGCCGAATACCGGCGGTAAGACCGTGGCTCTCAAGACCCTGGGCCTGTTGGCTTTGATGAACCAGTTCGGCCTTGCCCTGCCGGCGGAAGAGGGGACGCTTCTTCCGGTCTTTGACTGCGTTTACGCGGACATCGGAGACGAGCAGTCCATTAGCCAGTCCCTGTCTACTTTTTCCGCGCACATGACCAACATCGCCGAAATAATCTCTTCCTCTGCCGAGCATTCCCTTGTGCTTCTTGACGAGCTGGGATCGGGAACCGACCCGGAGGAAGGAAGCGCTATAGCGATGGCGATTCTCGATCACTTTATTGAAAAGAAAGCCAGCCTGATTATTACAACCCATCACGGAATCCTTAAAAATTACGGCTATACGCGCGAGGGTGTGGAAAACGCTTCTATGGAATTTGACAGCCGGACTTTGTCGCCGACTTATAAAATCGTTATGGGGATTCCCGGCGAAAGCAGGGCTGTTGACATCGCCGCCAAGAACGGCTTCCCTCCGGCATTGGTAAAGCAGGCAAGGAGTTATCTGGACGAGGAACGCTCGGACGTTTCGGCGCTGATTGCCGGGCTCAAGGAAAAGCGCAGAGAGCTTGAAGCGGCGGCGGAAGCGGGCAAAAGGGAAGAGTCGCGGCTTCTTGAGGAACGCCGCCAGTCAGACTTAAAAGAGCTGCGCCTTAAGCAAAAAGAGTTGCAGCTCCGTTCGGAAGGCGTGGGGAGCCTCGGAAACCTGTTAGGTGAAAGCCGCAAGACCCTTGAAAACCTTGTCCGCGAGCTTAGGGAAGGGGAGCTTGATAAAGAAAAGACCCGTAAAGTAAAGGAATTTCTTTCCGGCCTGGAAGCCGATTTTAAGGCCGAGTCCGACAATCTGGAAAGGGAAAACCTTGCGCTGGCTTCCGAGCGCCGCCGTCTGGAGGACGGTGCGCCCGGCGTTGTTGACGAGCAGGGTTTTTCCCCCGGAATGGAAGTTCTGGCGGGCGAAAGCCGCCGCCGGGGCAGGATTGTCCGCCTGGACAGAAAAGGCTCTGGCTCCGATACTTCTTCCTGGATTGTTGAAATCGGTTCCCTTAAAATGAGCTTTTCGGAAAAAGACCTTGTTCCCGTTTCCCCCGAAGCCCAGGGCGCTGGCAGGCGAAAAAGCGCCACCTGGGCGGTGGATCTCGCGCCCACATCACCTGTGCAAGCGGAGCTGCGTCTTCGCGGCATGAGGTTCAGCGACGCGATGGAAGCGCTGTGTAAACAGCTTGACTCAGCCGTTCTGGGTGGCCTGCGCCAATTCGCCGTGATTCACGGAAAGGGCGAAGGGATACTCAGAAAAGGGGTTCACGACTTTCTTAAAAACGATCCCAGGGTAGCGGATTTCTTTTTTTCCCGGCCCGAAGCGGGCGGGTTCGGTAGAACGGAAGTTATATTAAAGTGAAAATCTTTATTTATCGTTTACCGCAAACGGCACTAACTATAACACCTAGGTAAGTGGGCTAAACTTGACCTGCAGATTTGCAAAATCCCGGCAAAGGTAAGGCGGCGGGGCGGTAAAAAAGCTGGAAGAATCTGTCTCCACAGCCCCGTCCGGCCTTTTCCTGTAACCAGATATTTCTAACATTGTTGATCAGCATTGTCCTAATGTTTCTAATACCGGACGCCATTACTGCACTTTAAGTTATTGATTTATTCCCTGGTCTGTTGCGACAGGGAACTCCAGAAATTTTTTGCCTCCCCGCCGTCCTACCTTTGCCAGCCCATTTCGAAAAATTGTGGGTCAAGTTTAGCCAACACTGTCTGGGTTATATATTTTGCAGTCGTTTTTTGCGGTAAAGAAAGTATAAATTGCAGATAACTTTTCATATCACCTCGCAAAAGCGGGTAAAATCACTTGGCTTGGTGAAATACAAAATTTCCATTTCAACAGATATGTAAAAAACCCAATTTATTATGTTTTACTGTACAAATTTGCAGAATAAAACTGCTTTTGGGTGGGCGTGGGCAGGGCTGGGCATGACCTTTTGCGACAGGCGAGAGAATGGGGGTTGGACAAACCCCCGCCTTCGTGTCCAGCAAGCCGCAGGCTTGCGCACGAAGGCGTCCAATAATGAATTGGAGCAAAGAGAATGCCCGGCACTGCCCACGCCCGCCCGTTTCCAGTTTTTGTTTAAGTTATTTGTTTCGGTGAACTCAGCGATAAATTAGCGTTTTTTAGAAATCTTCCAGGGGTTCGTCCTTATCGGCCATATCAGGAATGACGTAAACCAGAGAGCCGCTTTTGCGGACACGGAGTTCTGCAAAGCCCTTTGTTACGAGTGTGTCAAGCATTTTTTTTGCTTCGTCAATTGTGATATTTGCGCCCAAAGCTACTTCGCTTACAGTGAGGATGCCGCTGTTCTCTTTTGCCAGTTTTAGGATTACGCGCTCGGGGTTTTCCTTCTCATGTTTTCCGTTTACAACTTTGTATTGGGCGTCGTTTGCGTAACGCCAGTTTTCCTGCTGTCCCGCCGGCGGCTGGGTACGGCGGTCGTAAAGGGCGTTCCTTATATTAGCCTCGCGAACCTGGCCGGGAAGGGTGAGAAAATCATAAATTGAGCCAACCATGCCCAGGCCGCCGGTCATCATCCAGAGAAGTCCGGTCGGTATCTTCCCTAAATAAAAGCGGTGAAACCCGAGCGCGCCGAAGCCCGAAAGCAACCATAAAAGATAGGCAATACCTATACTGTACATACAAGTTAATTATAGCAGATTTATCTGATTCTTCCAAGATACGCAATACTAATGTACATATTATTTAGCTACAGAAGCGGATTTTAATGCAATCTTATAGTACAAATCAACGCCTAACGGCAGAACGTCTTCATCAAAATCAAAATACTCGTTGTGGTGAGGCGCTGAAATGTCGGCGCCAAGCATAGCATAGGTACCTTTTCCGCCATGCTCCTGAACCTTTTTAAGCATCCATGTAAAATCCTCACTGCCGCCGAGGTTGGCGGGCTCATTGTGGATAGTGATATTATGAACGCCTTTTATTTCCGCAGCACATTCAGCTACAATGGCGGCGGCTTCAGCATCGCCTTCGCTTCCGTCGGCTGATCCGACTAACTCTATCTTATAGGCGACTTCATGAATATTCGCAATATTTTCAATAATCCTTACGGCGTTGTCATAAACGTACTCATTGAGACGGCTGCTCCAACCTCTGGTCTCTATCTGCATATAGGCGGAAGGGGCGATAACATTACGACCCACCCCGGCGTTTAACACGCCTACGTTGAGCCTGGTAGCGCCGTCTTTGTGCGGGGCTATACCGCTTAGAAGGACGGTCATGCTTGCCGCCGCCAGCAGCGCGTTGTGTCCTTCATTCGGAGCTGCTCCCGCGTGAGCGCTCTTGCCGGTGAGCCTTACATCCAGCTTGGTGGAGGCAAGCATTCCGGTGCAGGATGTGTAAATATGTCCGGTCGGCGCCGAAAATCCAATATGGCCTCCAAACAAAAAGTCAACATCATCCAGAATACCGCTGTCCGCAATAGCTTTGCCTCCACGAAGGCCCTCTTCTGCCGGTTGAAATACCAGTTTTATAACCCCACACAAACTCTCTTTGTTGTCGACTAATACCCTGGCAAGAGCGAGTCCGATGGCCGCGTGACCGTCGTGCCCGCAGGTATGAGCCATAAGGGGATTTACGGATCTGAATTTTTGGGCAAATGGTCTGTGTTTTTCTTCCTGAGCTTCGGAGATATCATTTGAGTCAATATCGAAGCGAAAGGCGGTCACAGGGCCTTTTCTGCCGGTCTTGAGTACTCCGACAACACCGGTAAAGCCGCACATTCTGTCAATCCAATGTGGCTTGGCTCCCTGCCCGAGCGCTCGTTCTATCTCAGATTTTAATTTGGCGTCGTCAGGACGGCCCATAGCGGAAGCGGGGTTGATAATCTCTTTGCCAAGTTTTACCTCAAGGCCGATTTCATTAAGATAATCGGCGATTTTGGACGTGGTACGAAATTCCCGCCACCCGCTTTCCGCGTATTTATGGAAGTCCCTTCTTGTATCAGTCAAAAAGCTTTTAAGCTGCTCTCCGCCCATCTGACGCCTTTTTTAACCTATCACAGGGCAAGCGGTGCGCCTGGACCCACAGGGAGTGATAAGAGAATCCAAACGCATAGAAGAAGCGTAAGCGCGATCAAATATGCTATGGAGTAGGGCAGGGCGTAAGAAATAACCGTGCCAAAACCAGCCGGCGGATCTTCTTTTTTCTTGTACTGGTCAAAGATGCCTATTACAACAGGGATGTAGGGCGACAGCGGGGAGATGATGTTTGTGGCGGAATCCCCGATACGATAGGCAGTTTGTGTAAGAGCGGGGGACAAACCCAATATGGCAAACATGGGGATAAAAATCGGCGCCAGGATAAGCCATTTGGCCGAACCGCTTATGGTAAACAGGTTAACAAAAGTTGAAAGCAAGATGAAACCGATGCACAAAGGAATAAATCCAAGGTTCAGCGAGCCAAGGAAATTAGCGCCGTTCACGGCAATAATGGTGGCAAGGCCGCTCTTGTTAAACAAATCAATAAACAAGGAAGCCGCAAGGGCAACAACCAGGAATGGGGCCGCGTTAAGCATGGATTTCTGCATAATTCTAGGTATATCGCCTTCTTTTTTGATAACCCCGGCGCCTATACCGTAAGCGATACCGGTGCTGGCAAAGAAAGCAAAAAGTATAAAAACGATGCCGCTCATGAACGGGGAAGTTACGACTGAGCCATTCGGGCCCCTGAGAAACCCATTTGTGGGAATAAGGCAAATGAGCAGAATTGCAATGTAAATAACAGCTGCGATACCTGCCCGCCTGAGCCCTTTATGTTCCTCCGGGGTCAGCATGTGCTGATTAATAGCATCTTTATCCGTCTCAATCACATCTCCGGCCATTGCTTTTGTCGTAATTTTTTCGGACACAAACACAGTTACCGCCGTCAAAACAAACGTTGCCACAAACATGAAGTACCAGTTCATGGCGGGGGAAGTAGTAAAGTTGATTCCCGCGGCGGCAACCACAGTCTGGCTGATTCCCGCCAGCAATGCGTCAGTTCCCGCCAGTAAAACGTTAGCGGTGAACCCGCCTGAGGCAGCGGCAAACCCGATTATAATACCCTGTTTAGGATTTCGTCCCAAAGCCTTAAACAGCGCCCCGCCTATGGCAGCGGAAAAAATCATGCCTGCATCCGACGCTATATTGGCGTTTACGCCGACGAATGCCAGCGCCGCAACAACAATAAAACCGGGCGCGTTTAAAAGCGTCTTTCTCATGATGGCCGATATTAGCCCTGTCTCTTCAATAAGGCCGATACCCATCATCATGACTATAACAAGTCCCAATGGCGCAAACCCAACGTATGTCGGCACAAATCCTGTTATGACGCTCTTTATCATGTTGGCGCTTAACAGGTTCGTTATTTTCACATTCGCTTCAACTAGTTTGCCGTCAACCCTTGTCATATAGTTAACGTTGACCCCGAGCTGGGAAAGAATAACTGACAATACCATAACGAACAGCGCCAGGATTAAGAACAGCATAAATGGGGACGGCAGTTTATTTCCAACCCGTTCTACCCAATCCAAAAACTTAAAGAACCCTGATTTTTTACTTCCTTCCATAAGCCCTCCTAATTGCAATCCTCATTGCAATATAAAAAAAAATACCGGACTTCGAATTGTTAAGTATTCAACAAATCCACCGCGGCGCAGACCATTGCGCCAACGCCTGTCTTAATACAACCTTCGTCCGGGTTAAAACCAACATTATGTATCGGCGGAAAATCATTCACGGGGAGACCCCTGGGCCGGCAGCCAAGCCATAAATATGTGGTAGCCGCGACTTTTGAATAAAAAGAGAAATCCTCGCCTCCCATGGTTTGCTTTTCAGCGATGATAACATTATCTCTTCCAGCATATTTTTCTATGGAGGCGATAACTTTTTTAGTCTGAACAGGTTCGTTCACGGTCGGGTCATAACCTCTTTGATACTCGAACTCGTATCTTGCGTCTGCGGCATCGCATATACCCTTGATTGTCCGCTCAATTAACCGCGCTACTTTATCGCGTACCGCCGGAGTTGCGCTCCTGACTGTCCCTTCCAGCACTATGAGATCCGGGATAACGTTGTATCTAAGGCCGCCGTGAATTGTCCCAATGGTAACCACGCATGAATCCAAAGGTGAAACCTGCCTTGAAACGATGCTTTGCAAAGCCGTAATGACATATGCAGCCACAACGCAGGCATCGACTCCTTCGTTCGGCGCCGAACCATGGGCGGTTTTTCCTTTTACTTTAATATAAATTCTGTCAGAAGCGCTCATAATGGGGCCGGTTTTTGTGGAAATATAACCGGTTTCGAGGGCGGGCCAGACATGCATGCCAATAATGCCGTCACAACCTTTCAAAGCGCCTCCTTCCAGCATTTTTATGGCGCCGCAGTCGGGGTTGCTTTCCTCTGCCGGCTGGAATACCAATCTTATATCCCCCGCAAGCTCATCCTTTAGACTGTTTAAGACTTGAGCCGCTCCCAGAAGCATAGCTGTATGCATATCGTGACCGCAGGCGTGCATGACACCGTCATTTTTGGAAGCATATTCAAGCCCGGTTTTCTCTTGCATGGGCAATGCGTCCATATCCGCCCTTAAGGCAATGGTTTTATCGGACTTTTTCCCTTTTAAATATCCTACAACGCCGGTTCCTATCAGCTTTGTTTCAATAGAAAGCCCCTCAAGTGACTTTTTAACATAGGCACAGGTTGCTTCTTCTTTAAAGGCAAGCTCGGGGTTTTTGTGGATAACCCTCCTGTGAGCCACAATTTCCGGTTCATACCGTAACACCAGTTCTTTTATTTTCTCTATAATACTCACTAATCCCACCTGACAGAGTGTATATTTTACATCATTGGGATCAGATTAGCAAGCTTTTTCTCGCGCCCTCAGGGCAGCCGCCTACATCTTCTCAATAATCAGCTTTCTGGTTTCCTTGTCCAGCCGTATCCTGGCTTTCTTAAGCGGTTCTGTTACAAACAAGGCGGCATGGCATATTTCGATAAGGACGCCGGGCTCTATTTCGCCCTTTACTTCCACTGTGGCGTCTTCGTAGGTGTTAAGCTTTCCCAGGAGTTCCGATATTTTATTTTGGGTTTTCTGCTGCTCTTCGTTTAACTTGTCTAAAATGGCTTTCATTTTTGCTTTCTTTTCTTCGCCTGTTGAGGGATCTTTCATAAGCTCTTCTAACCGGTGTATTTTGATTGCGAGGGATTTTAAGATGCCGTTGTGCTTTTCCTTTTCCTGTTCCAGGATAAAGTCGATGCCGCAGTGAATCCTTGCGGCCCTGCCGGATTCCCTGCCAATTGCTCCGGTACAGATACCTTTGACCGCGTGAATTTCCCCGCCGACAATTTTTCCTTTATCTCCCATTGTCAGGGTTTCCAGTGTGAATACCGTTGAGCTAATGATCTCCGAGTCTACGACTATATCTTTTCTTACGGCTACATGGCAGTTATCAATAAATTTGGTTTTCAGGCTGCCGCCAACCTTGACTATGGCCCGGCCCCTGCCGATGATTCCCCCGGCCACATTCAGGTTGTTTTTTGTCACCGTATCGGTCACGTCAAAGGTCTGTTTGATGGTTACAGAACCCCCGGAGTAAATCTTAAAGCCGTCTGAGACCGGCCCCTCAATTTTTACATCCCCGGGGAATATGATGTTTCCGGTGGCATAGCCGACAGGCCCCTTTATAACCAGATAATCCCTGACGCTAAGCACTCCACCGGCTTTTACAAACTGGCCGTTGATGCAGGAAACAAGGAATCTGTCTTCCATTACGGTATTTTCACCGCCTGTTAAAGTATCTTTCTTGACGGTTTTATAGGCGATTGCTTCACCGCGTACGTTTGTGCCGGCTTTTCCTGGCCTGGCGTGTTTTTGTTTAGCCAAAGCCTGCCCTTTTTTTACAATCACAAATGCCGATCTTGCCTTGTAATCAACGGTTTCATCCCCATTCAGTTCTTCATTCTTAACTCCGAGATAGGGATTGAGCTGTAAATATTCCGGTGTTTCGTCGACGGGAGGATCGCCAGCGGCTATCAGTACATCTCTGACAATTTCGTTATTATTCACGCAGGCATTCAGCGCGTTATCAATTTCATCGTGCCGAATGCCGTATACTATCTTTGATTTTTCAAGAAGCGTTGTTATGTAATCGCCTGAAATAGGCGTTCCATTTTCGGATGGGGGGAAAAAATCACCCCGGACTTCGAGATCGTTATTCAGAAAAATAAGGTCGATCTTTCCATCATTATACATATATTTAATATCGACCTTTTTATGAGGTTTTCGCGCACTTCCCTGAAGTATTGAAAATTACCAATAACTGTAATAAATTGGTACAGGATTAAGGCGTGAAGGAAAAGTTGGCCCGGCTGAATACCGTCCGCAAACTGATAATGAGGGAAAAGATAAAGTCCCAGGACACCCTTTTGGAGTACCTGCAAAAGGAAGGATTTGCGGTAACTCAGGCTACGCTTTCCAGGGATCTGAAAGCGCTCAAGGTAAGCAGGGTATCCGACGGTATGGGGTCTTATATTTATGCCATTGGGGGGGAAAACCAGGAGACCTACGCCCATGATTTTTTACGGGGCTGTATTTCAATTGAATGGTCAGGTAACATTGTGATTGTAAAAACCCATTCGGGCCATTCAGATCCTGTCGCCCTGGCATTGGACAGTTTTGGCTTTAATGAAATACTCGGTACTATTGCCGGTAACGACAATACCGTCGCTGTGTTTTTAAGGGAAGGTTACAGCGGCGAAGATTTTATGAAGCGCATTAAAAAATCAATACCGGAATTGTAAGACTTGTGCCGGACTTTAGTCCGCGCAAGTCAAAAATCCGGAATAAGGGGGAAAAGATGAATTATAGCGATTTTGACAAAACCGCGGCCTATAAGCGGCTTGCGGAAAGAGCGGCGGCGGGGAAAGAATTCAATTTCAGGGGGATGCTTACTGCCGAAAGGGTAAAGCAATGCGAAGTTTCCCTCGCCGAGGGGCTTGTTTTTAACTGGGCCGCCAAAGCGGTGGACGAAAAAACCCTGGACGCGCTTCAGGCCCTCGCTGACGAGCAGGAGCTTATCGCCAAATACCGCGCGCTTTTGGAAGGTGAAACCATGAACACCGGCGAGGGCCGCAAGGTTTTGCACCAGCTTTTGAGGAGCCCGGACGGAAAAGCCGCCACCGGAAAAACCGTCAGCCATGAGGGCAGGGATCTGGGGGAATTTTACCTGAACGAGTTTAAGCGTTTTTCCGCCTTCGCAGAAAAAGTCCGTTCTGGGGAAATCGGTCCCGCTCCCGGCAAGCGCTTCACCGCCTTTGCCCAAATTGGCATCGGCGGCTCTGACCTCGGCCCCCGCGCCCTGTACCTGGCCCTTGAAAACTGGGCGGCCGGCGAGGGAAGGAAGGCCCTTCGCGCGGAATTCATTTCAAACGTGGATCCCGACGACGCTTCCAAAATAACCGCTTCTCTCCCCCTTGATGAGACTCTTTTTGTGCTGGTTTCAAAAAGCGGCATTACCCAGGAAACCCTTACAAACGAGCTTTTTGTGAAAGGCAAGCTTAAGAAAGCCGGCCTGGAACCTGCAAAGCATATGGTTGCGGTTACCAGCGAAACAAGCCCGCTGGCCGGAAATCCGGGCTACCTGGATTCTTTTTACTTTGATGACTTTATCGGCGGAAGGTATTCGTCTTCTTCCGCTGTTGGCGGCGTGATACTCTCGCTGGCATACGGAAGCGACGTGTTCGGCGACTTCCTCGCCGGAGCTGCCGCCGCTGACAAAGCCGCTCTGACCGGCGATATCCGAAAAAACGCTACGCTTCTTGACGCTCTTATCGGCGTGTGGGAGCGGAATTTTCTGGGGTATCCCTATACCGCCATACTTCCCTACAGTCAGGCGCTCTCACGCTTTCCCGCGCATCTTCAGCAACTGGACATGGAATCCAACGGAAAGCGGGTAAACCGCGACGGGAAACCAGTCGTTTACTCAACGGGGCCCGTGGTTTTCGGGGAGCCCGGCACAAACGGCCAGCACTCTTTTTACCAGCTCCTGCATCAGGGTACGGACGTTATTCCGCTTCAGTTTATCGGTTTCAGGGAGAGCCAGCGCAAGGACGACGGCGTAATCGACGGCTCCACGAGCCAGGCCAAGCTCAAGGCAAACCTGGCCGCGCAAATTACCGCCTTTGCCAACGGAAAAAGCGACGACAACGGAAACAAGAATTTTCCCGGCGGGAAGCCTTCCAGTTTAATTCACGGGACACGGCTCACCCCAAGAACTCTGGGCGCGCTGCTTGCCCATTACGAGAACAAGGTAATGTTCCAGGGCTTTGTCTGGAACGTGAACAGCTTCGATCAGGAAGGCGTCCAGCTTGGCAAGGTTCTGGCAAAAAAAATACTTACCAAAACAGAAGCCGGTTCCGGCGACAAGGTGCTGGACGCTTATGGGCAGTTGTTGGGGGTGTAAGCTTTGTTTTACGATATACCTTATGGAAGGAGGATTTCTATGAAGAAATCTATGAAATTTTTCGGAATTATCGCTGTGGTAGTGGTAATTGGATTTTTAGCGGGGTGTACTACAACCAACTTAAAATCAAATTTGGCGGGGGAATATAACATGATTCCCAAAATTGCCGGAAAGGATTTTAACGTTATCGGGCTTGTTTCTGTGAGCGCAACCGAAAAAACAGTTGTCACTCCCCTTCATTTAACAAAGGATATTACAGGCGAAAGAGTAACTTTTGATTTGCTGCTACAAGAAGCCAAAAAACTTTATCCTGATGTATCAGATATCATTAATGTCCGTATTGATCGTGTAGATCAAAGCAAGAGGAGCGTATTTGATTTTTTTACCGGTTACGACAGAACGATTCAATATTTTGGCAACGCGCTCGCGGTGAAATATACTACCGCCCTGGAAGAAGTGAGAGACCCTTTGAAAGGCAAAACCGGTCAATTGCCTGACGGTGAATCCGGCGGGGGGCTTTTGGGAGCATTAGGCGGTCTTTTTGATGGCCTTTTAGGTAAATAAGCTACGCGATCTTAGCCGCCCGCATCTGCGCTTTTACACATAACTCGGCGGCTTTGAAAGCGTGTTCCTGCGTCATGGCGTTTTCAGTGCGGTTAAGGCAGTCAAGGATCAACTGTCCAAAGTAAGGGTAACCTACCTGCCCGTCAACATTGTAGTAAGTTTCTTCCTTGTTGTTCGCAAGGTAAACATTGCCGCCGTGACTGCCCTTCTCGCCCAACTGCATGTATTTTCGCTGTTCGATAAAGCCTTCGGTCCCAAGAATGATTGAGCGGCCGTCGCCCCACATTTGCAGGCCGTCGGGGGTGAACCAGTCCACGCGGAAATAATGTGTCGCGCCGTTGTCGCCGACAAGTACCGCGTCCCCGAAGTCGTCTAATTCCGGATACTGCGGGTGGTTGTAATTCGCGATCTGGCTATGGACAATAGTCGCGTCTTTCGCGCCCGAATAAAAGAGAAACTGCTCTATCTGATGGCTGCCGATGTCGCAAAGAATGCCGCCATATTTTTCTTTAATAAAAAACCAGTCGGGCCGCGAAGGAGCCGCAAGGCGATGGGGGCCAAGGCCGAGTACCTGAATCACTTTGCCGATCGCTCCCTGTTCAATGAGCTGGCCCGCGAAAACGGCGCTTTCAACATGGATGCGCTCGCTGTAATAAACCATGTATTTTTTGCCTGTTTCTTTTGCCTTTGCCTTTGCCGCATCAAGCTGTTCCAGGGTCGTAAGCGGGGCCTTGTCCGTAAAATAATCCTTTCCGGCGGACATTACGCGCAAACCCAGCGCGCAGCGTTCAGACGTAACTGCCGCCCCCGCTACAAGCAAGACTTCCTTGTCGCCAAGAATCTCATCTTCGCTTGCCGCGCGCTTTACGCCGGGATATGTCGCACAGAATCTGTCGACTTTTTTAGGATCGGGATCGTAAACGCTTTTCAGCGTCCCGCCCGCTTCTATTAAACCGTTGCACTGTCCGTAAATATGCCCGTGATCAAGGGCGATTGCCGAAAAGTTAAATTCTCCCTTTTTTACTACGGGATTTGGTTTCCCTTTTGGCGCATAGTTCATACCATCTGATTTGTCACCCATTTTTTTTCCCCCAGCCTAAAATGTAATTTTTCCGCCCTGATCATTTACAGAGGCGGTCTTTTCGTGGAAATGCGGCGCCCTCTCCATAATGCCCTTAACCGTGTAAAAGGGATCGTCTTTTTGCATTGGCAACTCCACCGCGCGCTGTTCCGTACCGGCCTTGTAAATGGCGGAGACAAGCTCTATTGTGCGCCTGCCGTCTTCGCCTTCAATCATCGGTCTGCCGCCGGTTTCAAGCGCGGTCAATACATCGTCAATTTGCCCAATGTGTAAAGTATGTGTAAGTTTTGGCAGCGCCTCGTAAAAATTATTTAGTTTTGATAGTAATTCTTCATTTTGCCTGTCAGTTGGGAAACCGTTGGGCTGCGCGATATTGGCCGAAACTCTCCAGGGCGACGAGACACGGGCTTTCTCTCCCTGAAAAACAAGCTGCTGCTCCTGACCGTGGTGTACAACGGAGCTTGTTACCTGCGCCAGCGCCCCTTTCGAGCAAAGCCCGCCGTCGTACTGAAGAACCGCGACCGAAATGTCTTCCACTTCGGCGTTGTCGTGGGATGCGTTGCTGATAACGGCGCTGACTTTTTTTGGCAGCCCGAGCATCCAGCAAAGCATATCAATATGATGGACGGCATGGTTCAACGTACAGCCGCCGCCCTCTTTTTCCCATGTGCCTCTCCACCACAAATCATAGTAGGAATGGCCGCGCCACCAAAATGAATCAATTTGCGCGTGAACGACTTTTCCGATGAGTTCTGAATCCAAAACTTTTTTTAAACCGGAGATGGGATCGGTGAAACGGTTTTGCGCGATTACCGAAAGCATTTTACCGCTCTTTTTCGCCGCTGCAATCATAGCGTCGCACTCTTCCAGGGACGAGGCCATCGGCTTTTCCACAAGCACGTTTTTTCCGGCGTTAAGAAAATCAACTGCAATTTCCGCGTGGCGGAAAGGAGGAGAGCAGATACTTACAAGATCGATATCCGCGCAATTCAAAATATCCTTATGCGACGCGCTGACCTTCGCTCCCAAATTATTGTCGATGTTTTTCTTCTCCGCTTTTTCCGGAAAAATGTCCACAAGATGTGTGATCTTGCAGCGCCGGGGGAAAGCAAGATATCCCTTTATGTGCGACTGAGCGATGCCTCCTGTTCCGATAACTGCCACTGAAATCATATTTTCTCCTTAATTACAATTTTATAGTTTTCCTTACCCGCTGCATAGCGCTTCGGCAAACCTTACCACCGTGCGGAAATGTTCCGGCGTCAGGCGGAGATGGCTGTCGATGGGAGAGTTAAGGCCGCGCCAGGTGTCGGGGATGGTCATTGAGCGGTTGGCCTGCCTGATTTCCGCGTTGACGAAAGCCTCGGCCAATCCCGGGTTTTTGCGGAGATCCGCAACGAGCCGGATACATTCACTTGACGGGAGCATGGTTATGGTTTGGGCGATTAGTCCGGCACGGAAAAAGCCCGCGTCGTCCGAAAAGGGCGCCGGTGCAAGAAGTACCTTTGCCATGTTAAGGTTTCTGGCGGTGTCAAGGGCGAATTTTCGCAGCTCCAGCATTGAGTCCTTTAGCTTTTCTCCGAAACCTTCCTTTTTTAATAAGGATTCAAGCGTAGTTGAAACTATGAGGGTGTCTCCAGTACCGCAGGCGTCAAAAATAAAAACCCTGGCTTTTTCCATTTTTACATTTTTAAGGCCCTGGGCCAGGGCGTAGGCCCCCTGGGCCTTGATTTTATCGCCGGTTTTCAATTCTTCCCTGTCGGTGAATATTATCAGCCAGTTTGTTTTGTTTTTCTTCATAAGCTTAATTGCGGTTTCAATAAGGAGAAAAACTCCGGCGCTGTTGTCGTTTGCCCCGGGACTGCCTTTGGCGCGATCGTAATGGGCTATTAGTATAACAGGCGAAAGGCGTCCCGCGGCTTTTAACTGATCCGGCGGGGACGGGGATGCTATAACAAGATGACGGCAGCCGGCTATCTCTGTAACTTTATATTCCAGTCCGGCTTCTTTCAGGGTCTCTTTCAGTATTGTTAACCGATCGGCGTCAGGAGAAATAAAATCCATAAACCGCTGCCATGGGACAGGCGCAAGGTTTGGTGACAGCATTGTTGCCCTTATTGCCGCTTCTTACGGAAATTTTTGAAAAGCTTTGCAAGCAAAGCCGGGATAAAGCGAAAAAACCTTCCCCTGCTGTCCCCGTACTTATCCGAAAAATCCCTTGACGCATCTGCCGCCGAATAATAAAGGCCGTGGTTTTTTTTCAGGCGATCCCAATGCTTGACAATCCATACATAAAGATCGCTAGGGCTTCTGCCGGGGAAGTTAAGGCAAAGCATATCTTCGTCAATGATCCTGATTATGGGACAGTAGACGTTGTTGTACCATGAAACCAGAGCTTTATCGAAAGGAAGCTCCTCCTCTAAATTTTGATTTAAGTAATACTTGTGAACAAGGATATGGTTGTAAATTACGTCATAGCGGCCGGGATTGGTAAAGTCAAGATTTTCGTCTCCCGTTAGTTCTCCGAATTGAGTTTTTTCGTAAAATATCTTTTTCTCGTAATTGATTACTTTCGCTTTAAGCTCTTCCACGGTCATGGAAGGCTCTATTTCAATTTCTGTTGAAAGGCTTGTAACTTCGGCGTCAATCGCTTCACCGCCCTGGGAACCGACTACCGAAACCCGGTGGTTTCCGTCGCGGACAAAGTAAACCCCGCCGATCTCGTAAAGCTGAATTGCCGGAAGCGGGATATCCCTTATCTGGAGCAGATCTATGTTTTGCCATCTGTGTCTTAAGAATTCCCGGCGGGGGAGAAAGTATTTGGTGAAGTCCCTGTAACGGCCCTCGCTGCCGACAATTTTGCTGATGGGTACAGCCTGCATTCCCCGGTAAACTTCGTTTTTGGGTTTCAGAATTTCCTTTACATCGTTAAACGAGAGGAGTTTGTCCTTGTCGGCGTTCAGGAAATGCTGGATCCTGGAAAGTGTGGCCCTGTTTCTTGCGCGGTTAAAATCCTGGGCGGCCCGCTGGCGATCCAGGCTGGTATACTCAAGACTCATGCGGTTTCTCCCATGTCTATAAGATAATGACCGTAAGCGTTGATTACCAGTGTATCGCAGTATTTTGTCGTTCTTACTTCGGACAAGTCGTAGAGGTGAATGTGGCCGTGGATGAGGTACTTGGGTTTGAAAACCCTAATGAACCATAAAAAGCACTTAAAGCCCTTGTGGCATTTGTCTTCCTTGTCGTGAATTCCCTGCGGAGAAGCGTGGGTTAAAAGGATGTCCAGATACCGTCCGCGAAATACACGGTTAAAAACCAGGACGGGAAGCAGTTTGAGTATACGGATGTTCATTTGAAAATCAGTAAACTGATTTTGCCCCCTGTTGTAGCGCATGGAACCGCCAAGGCCGGCGATAATCAGCCCCGCCTCGCGCATTACTTTTAAGTCAACGTAGGTTGCCCCGTGGGAATAGTTGTCGGGCATGTCGGTATGGTGGTTGCCCATGACAAAGAACAGAGGTTTATTCAGGGTGGAAATTATGTAATCAAGGTAATCAAGGGGGAGGTCTCCGGCGGAAAGGACAAAGTCTACATCGGCAAATCTTTGTTTTATGGTGTTGGTGTAGATCAAGGGATCAATCTGATCTGACACACAGAGGATCTTCATGTTTTTTTGCTTGGGTCTGAGGGCTCGGCGGGATCCTTATCCCCAATTTCGTTCCTGTATTCAATGTATTTCGTGAGTTTTTCTCCCACATCCCTGAAATTCTTCTTTTGCGCGTAGATCTTGTCCCACTGGGCTAAAGCCTTTGGAATGTCCCCAGTCATTTCATAGCACATAGCCAGGTAATATCTGGCATAAAGGCTGTCCGGGTCCGCTTCTTTTGTGATGAGATTTACCGCCCTTTCCAGCTCCGTTGCCGCCTTGTCCGTCATTTTAAGGGATATATAGCAGCTTCCAAGTTCAATAACCGCGCGGAGCTTGTAGTTCTGGTCGCGGGACGCTTTTTCAAGGTACGGAATTGCCCCCTCGTAATCCTTGGCGTCTTTTAGGGTTTTTCCCATGTACAGCAAAACCTGGGCGTCGTTGGGATTCAGTTTTAAGGCGGCCTCAAATTCCTGGCTGGCTTCTTTGATACGCTTGGCCAGGTAGTGCATCATCCCAAGCTCAAAACGGTAACGTACTTCTTTTGGATTTATGGAAACGGCCTTTTTGATATACTGCTCCGCCAGATCGGAGCGGTTTCTGGTCCCAAAGACTTTACCGGCCTTATAGTAATACTCCGGGTTCGCTGGGTACAGCTTAATCAGGGCTATGTACTCTTTAAGGGCCTCTTCCGGCTCATTAAACTGAGTGCAAAGGGCGGCAAGGGTTTCACGAAATGGCGTCTCGGGTATATTATTTCCGCTTATACCCAGACGGTTTGCGCTCTTGTACTCCCTGAACGCCTGTTCATCCCGCTTGTCCGCAAGGAAAGCCTTGCCCAAAAGGTAGTGGGCCTCCGCGTTTTGGGGATCCTTTTCAATCGCCGCTTTCGCGGCCCTTATGGCCTTGAGGGTTTCACCCCTGTCATTGTTTCCCGCCTGCTCCGCGCGTTTTGGAAGGATAATCTTCTTAACGATAAAGAACACGAGAAAACCAATTCCCACGGCAAGAAAGATAATTATTACTGCTGCTAAACTCATTTCTTATTATTATACAATGCGAACGAATAAGAGTGAATAGGGCAACAGCATTTGCTTTATGACGATATAAAACCGGTCGCAGTGGGCGCTGCGGGCAAGCATTCACCCGAATACCTCGCAGAAAAGGCGAAAGATTCTCATCAAAAACCGGAAGAAATTCCAGGCAATTTGGTACGTGAAAAAATGATAGCGCAAGATCACGCATAGCTCTTTCAATAGAAATTATCCAAAAAATTACCGGCCTTGATTTGGATGCAATAAAAAGACTTTGATGAATGTATTTAGCGCGGATGGTGACTGGCACGGCTTTATTACAGAGCTGTACTCGCCGGATTTGCCTTCGGGTTCAAAACCTTATCCATGCTGAGCTTCGCCGTCTTTACAGCCTCTTCAAAAGGCATGGCCTTAAGAGATTCACTGAATGGTTCAACGCTCACGGGGCCGTCATATTTCAGATCCCGCAGTCCCCTCATAAATTCGTCGATTCTGAGTACACCGGTTACCCCGGGCAATTCCCGGCTTTGATCCAGCTGCTCTTCCGCGGAAAGCCCCTTTGGGGCATCGTTTAGATGTACCATGACAATCCACTCAGGGCCGGGTATCTTTTTAAAATCTCCAAAGACCTGTCCGGCCAAATCCCAATGGAATACATCAAGAAGGTAACCCAGGTTCGATGTTCCGATTGCGTCCAGCAATTCGTTAAGGCCGTCCAGGTTATGGATGAACTCGTGAGCTTTCCCACGGCGCAGACTCGGCGGGCCGACAAATTCCAGACCAAAACGGATACCGTGTTCTTCCAGGATTTTTGCCACCGGAATGAGCCTTTCTTTATGCAGATTGAAATTCGCTTTGTAGTCCAGGGTATTGCTGAAAGGCAATAAATAGGTTAAGCAGCGGGTGCTTCCGGTCTTTTCCGCGAACCCGCAACAGGATCGCAATGTCTTAAGATCCGCTTCAAAAGTTTCACGGTCTTTGCGGAATTCAACGGGAAGCTCGAATCCACCGTTTTTAAGCTTGTTTTCCGCAAGAAGCTCGGTAAATTCCGAAGGAGAGAACGAAGCGGACTCCCGCTTAATGTCAAAGTAAATACCTTCATAACCGTATTTTACCGCCAAAGGGACGTTATCCCTTATGGACTTGCCCGGAAATCCCAAATGCCCGGAAGAAAAACATTCATACATAATAACTATTCCACGCTCCCTTAGACTTTCAGCAGCAACTGCCTCTTCTCTTCGGCGGCAATATGCATCTTTTCCAGCTCCGCCATAACGGCGTCGCAAACTACCTGTTTCCTGTCCACGCCCTCGGGTATTGAAGCCCTGGCTTTTTCCCTGAATTCGGCGCAGGAAATAACGGGGCTTACCGTAACCCTGACCAGGTCTTTGCTCACTTCATCGTTTATCATATCGGTTTTTTGAATGTGGAGAATTTCGCCGTTTATTGCGACAAGGCACAAATAGTCAAAAGAGCGGATATACGAATCGATTTCGCGGACGCCCCTTTTGCTTCCGGGATCCCAGGGGCGGTAGCGGGTTCCGGAAGGAAAAATCAGTATCAGCTTGCCTTTGACTTTTTGTTCGTTTATTGCCTTCAACGCGGCGCGGTTAATGCCGTTACTGCGGATGAATTCGGCCTTTTTTTCTTTAGCGTCAAGACCCGACAGGTAACGGCTGGGATAAATAACAATTTTGTTATAGGCGCCGGTAAAGGCGGCGACCGCGGGATTGTCTTCGTTGAGTTTCATCCCGGCGATGGCAATAATTGAGTTGCCGATGTCGTTGCCGCGGCCCCCGGCTTTGCGCGCCATAAGGGAAATAATCGAAAGATCAAGATTACTGTAGTGTTCCGGTAACAGGAGGCAGGATTTTCCCGATTCGGCCAGAACCAAAAGTTCTTCAAGATGCTCCTTCCCGTCAAGCCCCGATCCGGGAAGGAGAAGTTTTTCCACCATTTCATCAAGGATGGCAAGAATTTCAGGATCCCCTTCCTGAAACACGTTGTGTTCGTTAATTACCGTAGGAATCTTTGAAAGAGACAACGCCTTGCCTATTTGGCCGCCAAAAAATGATACAAGAGTTTCCATGTAAGGCTCTCCTTGCTTAACTTTGTTGTGTTTTGTCCTTACTTACCAATATACTTCTGAAATTGATAAAATAATCAACAAAAGAAATATATGAAACTACCAGACAAATGATGAAAAGCGCCAGGCTTATGGCCTTAAAATTTTTAAAAATGAAATAATCGTCGGTAAAAAGCCTGAGGCGCAAAGCGCTTTCAACAGAAAGGGCGAAAAAACCGGAAACTATATACAGCACCGTTTTTATCTTTCCCCCTTTTCGCGCCCCGATGGCCACGCCCTTCTGCATAGCCACCAATCTCATAAAAGTAATGCTTATTTCGCGGTACAGGATCAATAAAAAAACCAAATACGGCATGTAACCGCTCATGGTCAGGCAGAAAAAAACAGTTAAATTCAGGAAAACATCGGCAAAAGGATCGAATATTTTGCCAAAATTGCTCACTTCGTTGTTGTCACGTGCAAATTTCCCGTCAAGGTAGTCGGTAAACTCAGCCAAAAGAAGGAGTGGAATCATAAAATGCACCGAAAATTCGGCAAAGATGGGGAGCTGCGGGAACCAAAGAGGTAAACAATACAGTACAAAAAAAACCGGAGCGCTAAAAATCCGGCAAGAAGTAAGAATGTTTGCGATTTTCATCAAAAACTCCCCAAGCGGGAATAGCCTAACACAGTTGACCTACAGTGTCAAATAGCAGATGTCCAAGGCAACAGCACTTACCCTTACATACGATATAAACCAATATCGAACCTTCGGTTCTATGGTTCAAAACTGATGGGGAATCCGGACTATGTACCAAACGCCATTATTACACTTTAAGTTTTTGCTTTTTTCCCTGCTCTATAGATAATTGGGTCTGAATTAATACATTCATCAAAGTCTTTTTATTGCATCCAAATCAAGGCCGGTTATTTTTTGCACAAATTCAATAGATGCGCCTTCCGCCAAGGCGTTTCGGGCTATCTCTTCCTGCTTGGTCTTGCAGCCTTCAGTACGGCCCTTTTCTTCGGCGGCGTGCATGTCGGAGTTGCGGACAAGCCTTTGGTTGTCCCAGAATATCGCGCGCGCTCTCTTCTCCCGATCCCTCTCTATCTTTTTCAATGCCCTGTCTGCCCTCATAATCCCTTCCTCCTCGTGGCGCAATTCGTCTATGAGGGGCTCCATCCCCTCTTCCACGCGGTACTTGAAGTATATACACCATTTCTGCTCGCTTGGCAAGGTTTTTAGCGTTTCCTTCCCTTCATAGTATTCCCTTACCGCGTCCGCCATTTTAGGCATCTCGTAGTAAACGACTTCGACAAGCTCGTTCAGGCGGTCGTGTTCCGTTTCCTCCATAAGTGCTTATCGGTTTCGATCTAAAGGAAAACCCCCTTCACGACAAACGCATGAACATATGGTTTAAGGATTCACGGCGATTCTTTCCCGAATCATTTCACTGATAAGTTCCGTAGGCGATTTTTTTGTTGCGAGCGCCATTGTTAAAAGATAATCTTCCGACAGACGATCCAATGCTATCATACGAAAACCCTGGCGTGTTGTAACGCCGCCTTTTGTGGGATCAACCTTTGGCAAATGCGTAGTAAAGTATTCGTCCAAAGCATCGGCTTCTTCTTCAGTCATGTCATTCATATATTATTCTCCTGTTCCAACAACGAAAGCAACGCATTACGGCACGGCATAGCGTGAAATACGCTCACTTTATCCCCACCAAGATCATTATACATCACTTCAAGCAGATTGCCACTGGTGCTGAAACCAAGAAGCAAATATTTGTTATCGAATCCTTCCACAAGGCGATCATATTTTGCAGTATTGAATGCCCATACAATATCAGATTTTGTAACATCATGCTTGAAAGCAGATTGTTTGTAAACAATCTCAAGGTACATATTTTTACTATATCACAGATCAACAACAGCATCAGGCACGATTACCTTGTTATTTGGCTTTTCTCCCTTTTTAACCTGTTACTGCGCGGGGATGCAGTTTGCTTTATGTTATTTCCCGCCCGGTTCGCAGGATTTCTTTTACAAAGGGATTGTCATTGTCCAATTCTGACAAGGGAAACGCATTAGGTTCCAGGTATATATATTTGTTATAACGGCGTTTTAACTCATAAAGCCGTCCTATTACCTGCATAATGTCCTGCGTGGTAAAACTGTCTGAAAAAAAACATAGGTCAACATCGCTGTCCCATTGAGCTGTTCCGTTTATATAGGAACCATACAGATACACTTTGTCGATAGGTAGTGCTGCTTTCACATCAGAAATATATTGATCGATAATCTGGTTTACGGTTTCATAGTCAACATCCATTGAAAGGCTCCTTTACTTTTTTCATAAATGGATTGCGCTGTTTCGCCTGTCGTAAGTGATGCCAATGCAGATGTATAATCAGGATACCTGCTTCGCAAATAGAACTTTGAAAGGGTATCAAATAACACCACATGGTCATCGCTCAATGGTTCAGACAGTTTATCCTTAAAACGGTCAAAAATGCTATTAATATCATGCAACCGGGGGACATTATCATCAACATAAAGGATGTATAAGCCCTTTACCAGTTTCTCAATGGCTTGCTGGCACATAAAAACCGTATAAAACCATCGTCCGCTCTGTAACATAACCTCAGCCGAATCCATATCGTTTTGAGCATAAGAAAGCCAATATTGATACTTTTCTTCCTCTGTTAACGCCATAATGTAAATTTATAGATAATTGCTCCATGGAACAAGGGGGCGACGCCATGAGCCATCCGGGGCTGTCCGAGAAGTAACATTTTGTTACCAGCACGAACAAACTTTTCGATAAAATCCTTACGCCTTTTGAACCATACCTTCGGTCGGCGGTAGGAACCATTTGCGCTAGCTCTATTTTTTCGCAAGAAACTACCTGATTTCTTTATGGTGGGAAATTTAAACGCCCGTTTTTTTTACACAGTAGTCTTCATAAAAATAGTAGCATCATTTATAAAAAAAAGGAAGATGCCAGACGGCTCTATTTTTGCTACCATGTGGCGCATTTTTTTGCACCACATGGCTCTTTTTTATTGGAAACCCCGATTTTTAACGTTTTTTCAAAAACGAAATAACCGTCTTCCGGTTCACGCCGAACCTGCGGGCAATAGCAGTTTTTGAGATGTTTTCGTCTAGCAGCGACTGTATTTCCGCTTCGTGTTCTGAAAGCTTGAGGCGGTCGGACCTTCTCCCAAGGGGTCTGCCCAGCGCAAAACCTTCCGACCGCTTGCGGGCAAGCGCCTCTCTTGTCCTTTGGGAGATAAGATCGCGCTCTATTTCGGCGGCCAATCCAAAGGCAAAAGCGAGAATTTTTGACTGAATAGTGTCCCCCAACTGGTAATTGTCCTTGATTGTCCAGATTTTCACGCCATTTTTCATTAAATGGTTCAATATCGACATAATCATGAACATACTCCTGCCCAGTCTGGACAATTCGGAACAAACGATTAAATCGCCTGTTTTTGCCTTGGCAAGCAGCGACCCTAAAAGGCGTTTTTCCGGCAATTTTGTCCCGCTGATTGTTTCTTCAATCCAACAATCGATTGCCAAACTGTTTTTAGAACAAAACCGCGCAATTTCAAAACGCTGGTTGTCACCCGTTTGCTTGTCTGTACTAATCCTTACATAACCGTACACCATAGCTTCCTCCGTTAATGAATTTCATTGGTACAAGTGTGTAAAAAAAACGGGCGTTTAAAATACACAGTTTAGGGAGTACGCGCAGGGTGTGCCTTCGGTAGGCGCCACTTTTCAAAAAGGAGTTTTTATGAAAGACCAAAAATGTTTGCTGTTACTGCTTGTCGCGGCGATGGCTTTCGCGCTGGCCGCCTGTAACGACGGCGCGAATGGAGAAGCGGAAGAAGGCGCTTACATCACCATCAGCCTCGGAAGGGACGCAAGCCGCAAGGCCATACCGTGGGATGCCGCTGTTGACGACGGAAACATCCTGCACGACATATACATCGACAATAACAAGGTCGGCACGGACGTTAAAATAGGCGATGGCGTTAAAACATACTCTGCCAATCCGGGGAGCCATACCGTCTCGGTATGCGGATATCATCCCGCCGGAACGCTGTTCTCCTACGGAGAAAAGACCGTAACCGTAATCGCCGGGCAGAAGGCCAAATGCGACATAACCATGCTCGCTGCCCCCAGCCTAAGCGGAACCATAACGATTAGCCCGCCCACAGGCACTGTCATCAACCAGGATTTGACCGCGGACTACAGCGGAAGCGAAACAGTGAGCTTCCAGTGGGAAAAAGACGGGGAAAATATCGGGACGGCATCAACGACAAAACCAAACAAGTATAAGCCGACAGAAGGAGGAATCTACACCGTAACTGTGAGCGCGACAGGCTACAAGCCAAAAACCAGCGACCCAGTTAGCGTAAACGATCCGTCACTCTCGACATTGGGTGGAAATATCAGTATCAGCCCGTCCGGCACCGTTACTGCTTTCACGGAATTGACAGCTAACTACACCGGAAGCGAAAGCGTTTCTTACCATTGGGAAAAAGACGGAAGCAGCGTCGGCACAAACTCAAACAAGTTTACGCCGACTCTGGCGGGAAGCTACATCGTAATCGTGAGATTGACAGGCTACAATGAAAAAGCCAGCGCCGCCGTTACAGTTATCGCCCCTGTCGGCCCTATCGGCAGCGGAACGCTATCAGACCCCTACATAGTTTACGACGTAGATACCTTATCTTATGTGGGCAAATCCCCTGCCGGAGCTTATTCCGATTGGGGCTTAGACAAGTATTACAAGCAAATGGAAAACATCGACCTTTCCTCTATAGCCAACTGGACGCCGATTGGGACAGCATCAGCACGATTCACCGGAAACTATGACGGGAACGGCCATAAAATCAGCAACCTCACGATTACCAGCGCAACCGCCGCTGGGGTGGGCTTATTCGCCGGCACAGGCAGCGGTGCAACTGTGAAAAACGTCGGCATTGTAAACTGCAACATCAATGTTGCCTTCCCAACAGTCGGCGGCGTGGTGGGAGCCAACCAAGGCACGGTGCAGAACTGCTACGCCACGGGCGATGTTACAGGAACCAACTATGTCGGCGGCGTGATGGGAGCCAACCAAGGCACGGTGGAATACTGCTACTCAACGGGCACTGTTATAGGAACCTCAGTTGTCGGCGGCGTGGTGGGAGGCAACACCACCGGCGGCACAGTACAATACTGCTACTCCACGGGCAATGTTTCAGGAACCAGCGGCGCTGCCGGCGGCGTGGCGGGAACGAACGAAGGAGGCACGGTGCAGAACTGCTACTCCACGGGCAATGTTACAGGAACCATTGCAGGCGGCGTGGTGGGAGGTAGCACCTCCGGTGCCTCCGGCACGGTGAAAAACTGCTACGCCACGGGCAATGTTACAAGCAGCAGCATTGCAGGCGGCGTGGTGGGGGCTTGCAGCGGCGGCAGCACGGTGGAAAACTGCGTTGCGCTGAACCCGAATGTCAGCGGGGGAACAGACAGACAATATGTTGCCCGTGTTATGGGGACCAACAGCTCTTCAGGGGGCGGCTCTATAGCAAGTGGCTACGGGCGAAAAAATATGAAAGTAAATGGCAGTTCTGAGGGCTTTGACGTTGGTATAACCTTTAGAAACGGTGCAGACATTGAAGCGGGTGATTGGGGGAGCGCAAGTTGGTGGCAAGCGAAGGGATTTACTACAACAGATTGGGATTTTAGCGGGGTTAGCGCAACCCATTTGCCCAAGCTGAAGGGGATGCCGGAAGGGTTGGAGACGCAGAACCCGGTAATTCAATGAGGAATTAACAATGAACAGTGAACAATGGGCGTTGTTAGTTATCATGGCTTAGTACAAACAGGCTGTGATTGCTGACAACGACATTGTTCATTGATATGAGGAATGAAAAGTGAGAAGTGAATTAACTATGCGAAACAATCCATTCAATCAGTTCAGGTTCTTCGATAGAGCCGTCTGCAAGACCCCATCCGAGCGTTTCAAGTTCTTTGTCCGTACAGGCAAGCGGAAGTCCGTTTATCTTCAAAAAAACCATCATGGCAAGTATGCCAATGCGTTTGTTCCCGTCAAGAAAGGGATGGTTTTTAATGAGGGAAAAAGCAAGATGCGCCGCCATTGCCTGAATGGTCGGGTACAAATACTTCCCGCCGAATGTATGATACGGCGAATTGACCGAGAGGTCGAGCAAATTTGCGTCCCGTATGCCGTCAAGACCGCCGCTTTGGGAGATAAGCCTGCTATGCAAAGATATTATTTCATCAGTTTGGATACGCTTTATGCA
>Ga0268262_10000605_pt1 | contig 46796 bp, 44 predicted proteins | sample TergutNc150P3_FD_190354 | JGI IMG/M metagenome (GOLD analysis project Ga0268262, IMG submission 190354) | Nasutitermes corniger P3 segment gut microbial community from laboratory colony in Florida, USA - Nc150 P3 (SPAdes) (version 2) | ecosystem: Host-associated > Arthropoda: Insects >... | reverse complement strand
GGATTAGGGCGAAGTTATCTTTACTTCCTACGCCCATGCCGCCTGAAACTATTATCTGCGCGCCTTTTAAGTTTACGGTTTTTTCTTCCATTACGCGCTCAATTATTTCGGTTACAAAATCATCGGTATTTAGCGTTGCTTTTATTTTGACGGTTTCGGCTTTTCGCGATTTGTCGGGCTGAGCCATGCGCATAACGCCTTCGCGGACTGTCGCCATCTGCGGTTTTTTCTCGGGGCTTACAATCGTGGCGATGATGTTGCCGCCGAACGCGGGGCGTATCTGATAAAGTATGTCCTTGTACTCGGTTTCTTTTTGTGTGTGATCGCCTATCTGCAAATCGGTGCAATCCGCGGTAAGCCCCACTTTCAAGTGGGAAGCGACACGCGGGGCTAGGTCTCTGCCTTCGGTGGTCGCCCCGAACAAGACGATCTGCGGTTTGTACTCTTCGACTGTTTGAATCATCAATTTGCTGTAGGGTACGGGCGTGTAGTATTTAAGACGAGGGTCTTCCATTATGTACACTCGATCCGCGCCCAAAGCGGCGAGGCGTGAAACTTCTCCCTCAACCTTGCCGCCAAAGAGCGCAGCGCTGACTTCGACCTTCAACTTGTCCGCAAGCTCACGGGCTTTTGAGACAAGCTCAAGGCTTACCTCCGCCGCTTTTCCGTCATGTTGTTGTATGTAAACCATTACACTGTTATTGCTCATATTATCCCCTTATCCAAACGTATGATCGGCGATAAGGCCGTGAATCAACTCTGTGACGCCCGCCTCGGTCGGCTCTATGTACCTGATATCCGCGGCGGTAAGCACAACGGAATCAATTTTCTTTACCTTGGTAGGCGAACCTGAAAGCCCGCACTGCACGGGATCGGCGTTTATCGCTGCGATGTCCCACAGCGCCATGGGGTTCGCGCTCTGCGTTCCCTCGGCGAACGGGTCGCTCGGAGATCCCGCGTTTCCGGCGACAGGAGCCGCTCTTTTGAAAGCGCAGATTTTTTTCGCGGAAGCGGGGCGGGGCGTTTCGCCTTCCTCTGTAAAGGTAAGAAGGACTGGCAGTTTCGCTTTAACTTTTTCCCATCCGCCTTCGATTGAGCGGACAGCGGTAATTTCTTTTTTCGATGTATCGATCTTTTCTATTTTTGAAACGCAGGTAATTTGATTTATCCCGAGTTTCTCGGCGGTCTGCGGTCCTACCTGGGCGGTATCGCCGTCAATCGCCTGCCTGCCGCACAGCACGATGTCGTAAGAGCCTGTTTTCTCGATGGCGCACTTTAGGGCATAAGAGGTGGCGAGGGTGTCGGCTCCGGCAAAACCTCTGTCCGAAACAAGGGCGGTAAAGTCCGCGCCGCGGTAAAGGCACTCTTTTAGCACCGCGGAGGCCGCGGGGGGCCCCATCGTTATAACATTCACGGTTGTTCCCGGGTTGTTATCCTTAATTTGAAGCGCCGCTTCCAGAGCATACAGGTCGTCGGGGTTAAAAACGGCGGGCAGAGCTGAACGGTTAACCGTGCCCTCAGGCGTCATCGCCTCGCCCGTGATATTTTTGGTGTCGGGGACTTGTTTTACAAGAACGATTATCTTCACTTTTTGCTCCTTGTAGGTATCATTATACCAAATAATGGACAATTATCAAGTTTATACCAAAAGCGACGCCGAACGCCAAAACACGGACGAAAAAGGGGCGTCGGATACTTTGCATTATTTATTGATTATGAAATAATAATATACACCATTAATAGAAGGAGTAAAAATGAGCGTCAATATCAAAGATTATTCGATATCTGAGAGTAAATCTGTAAATCTTGATTCTTTTCCTACTAAATATGACGGACCTCTTAAAAAAGAAGAAGGGGTAAGGCTGTTCAATGATTTATTAACAAAACTGCAAAAGTTACAGGCTCTCCTTTACGCGGACGGTTCCAAAGCGCTTCTTGTTGTTCTCCAAGCAATGGACGCTGCGGGAAAAGATTCCACAATAAGAAACGTATTAGGGCCGGTAAACCCGCAAGGGTGTAAAGTTGTCTCTTTTAAAACCCCGAACTCGGTGGAAGTCATGCACGATTTTTTATGGCGTATACATCAAAATGTCCCCAGGAAAGGGCATATCGGAATATTCAACCGCTCCTATTATGAAGCCGTACTAATTGAAAAAGTAAAAAATTTCGCAACAAAGGAAGTAATAAAACAGCGTTATACCCATATAAACGCTTTTGAGTCATTGCTGAATGACTCGGGAACAAGGATCGTAAAATTCTTTTTGCACATATCAAAGGATTACCAGAAAGAGCGTCTTCAAGAAAGATTAGACACTCCCGAAAAATTATGGAAATTCAGCCCGTCGGATATTCCCGAACGTATGCTTTGGGACGATTACCAAAAGGCGTACGCGGCCGCGCTGGAAAATTGTTCTTCTCAAATAGCTCCGTGGTATGTCGTGCCTGCGGAAAAAAGATGGTTTCGGAATTTGCTTATTACAAAGGTACTGGTAGAAACTCTGGAATCTATGGATCTTCATTATCCAGAAGCCAAATTTGATCCTAAAACGGTTGTAATTCCTTAAAAAGCGGCGTCAGGCGCCTGTTTTAGGCATATTTTACTTGACAAAACGGTACTATCAAAATATTCTACGATTAACACGGGAATTTAACATATTGAGTACCATTTTTATCGTTGATGACAGTGACACAAACCTTGCAACGGCGGAAGAAGCGCTGGAAGACCTCTACAATGTTATGACCATGCCTTCAGCCGCAAAAATGTTCGAGCTTTTGGAAAAAATATCGCCTAATTTGATATTACTGGACATAGAAATGCCCGAAATGAACGGGTTCGAGGCTTTAGAAAAACTGAAATTAAACGCATCGTGGGCAAAAATATCCGTCATTTTCCTGACAGGGACGGTAAACACCGACATCGAGAAAAAGGGATTAAGCTTGGGTGCTGTCGATATTATTTCAAAGCCGTTTTCCAAACCGGTACTGCTGGAAAAAATCAAGGCTCATTTACAGTAACCGCGAAACGGAGGTTTTTGTTGCGTTCTTTTTTTGAAAAATCCCGTTTTTTTAATTCTCTTTCCGCGCAAATTTTCATAGTTATATCATTAATTGTAATAATCGATTTTTTTATTTTCTTTTCTTTCTGCGCTATTGAATATAAACATTTATCGGACGAAGTGGAAACCTCGCTTACCTTTACGGAAAACGAAATTCTTTCAACCATAAAAGAACCGGAAGTTTTACTTATAAGTTATTCGGAAACATTAAAAAAGATGATTTTAAGAGGCGAAGATGCAGACACGATTTCTTCATATTTGGCTTCTATCTCTGTTTTATTGACAAAGAACTTAAGTCAGGACGGTTTTGTCGGCATTCACGGTTTTTTTCCTTCTTTAGACGATATGTATATTACAGGCGGTAATAGATATCATTCGGAAAGGATTAACCCGAAAGAAACCGAATGGTATAATTTAGCGGACGCCGCTAAAGGAAAAAACGCGGTTACTAATCCGTACAAGAGCGATTTATATTCTTTAAATATTATTACTTTTTCGCGGTCTCTTTTGGAAGATAACGGCAATTCGTTAGGCGTTGTCTGTCTTGACTTGGATTTTAACGAAATATCCAAATACGCCGTTAAAAATAATGTTACAGAAAACAGTTACGGGTTTTTACTCAACAATAAACTGGAAGTAATAGCGCACCCGTCATCCTATTCAGTAAACGATCAAATAAGCAGAATTGAAAACGGGTTAACGGAAATAATTCCGGATTTGACGGAAGGGCAAAATATTTTCGCGTACAAAATGAAAAATTATATGTACGAAGACACTCTTGTTTTTACCAAAGGAATAAACCATGGATGGCAGCTTGGCATAGTAATTCCGGTAAAAGAATATTACGAAAACATAATAAAAACAGCGGTTTTTTTGATAACAGGCGGAATAATACTTGCATTGTTGCTGTGCGGTATGTTTTATAATATTTACAGATCAAAAACGGAGGCAGACAAAAAAACCCGGCAAAAAAGCAATTTCCTCGCAACAATGAGCCACGAGATTCGTACGCCGTTAAACGCCATCCTAGGTATGACGGAAATTCAAATGCAAAACATGGCGCTTCCTCCCTCTATAAGCGAAGAATTCTTAAAAATCAACAATTCGGGAAATTTACTTTTAAACATTATTAACGATATTCTTGATCTTTCTAAAATTGAAGCCGGCAATCTTGAACTTGCACCCGTAAAATATGAGGTTGCAAGCCTTATTAACGATATCGCACAGTTAAACCATATTCGTTATGAAAGCAAACCCGTCGACTTTTTTGTCGAGGTAGATGAAAATACCCCGTCGGAGTTGGTAGGCGACGAGCTTCGCATTAAACAAATATTGAATTCTCTGCTTTCAAACGCGTTTAAATATACCGATCACGGCACTGTCACCCTCACGGTCGGCACGGAATGCATAACGCGCGCAGGAACCGTCCTTGTAACTCTTATTTTTAAAATAAGCGACACGGGACAGGGAATGACGCCGAAACAGGTAAATAACCTTTTTAATGAATACACGCATTTTAATATGGAAGCCAACAGGACAACAGAAGGCGCAGGGCTTGGAATTACCGTTACGAGAAATTTAGTTGATCTTATGAGCGGACAAATTTATATTAAAAGCACGGTCGGCGAAGGAACAACGGTAACAGTACGTTTGCCGCAAAAAACACCCGGCATCGGCGTGCGAGACGTAATCGGAAAAGAAATGACCGAAAGCCTCAAGCATTTCAAGCTTGGAAACGTCGTGCAATTAAAGAAGGCGCAGGTTAAACACGAGTTTATGCCTTACGGTAGCGTCCTGATCGTCGATGATGTTGAGACAAACTTATATGTGGCAAAAGGCCTTTTGGCCCCGTACGGACTTAAAATCGATGTCGCGACAAGCGGGTTTGAGGCCGTCGAAAAGATAAAAAAAGACAATGTTTACGACATAATCTTTATGGATCACATGATGCCCAAATTGGACGGCATTGAGACGACAAAAATAATACGAGAAACGGGATACGCGCACCCAATAGTCGCACTTACAGCTAACGCTCTCGCCGGGCAAGCGGAGATTTTTTTGAAAAACGGATTTGACGATTTTATTTCCAAACCTATCGATATCCGCCAGTTAAACGCCGCTCTGATTAAACATATCCGCAACAAGCAGACGCCGGAAACGCTTGAGGCGGCGCAAAAGGCGAAAGAAGAATTCGATAAAAAACTGGCGGCAGGCCATATTTCTCAGCAGGTTGACCCTCAATTGGCGGTTATTTTCGCGCGCGACGCCGAAAAAGCCATACATGCGCTGGACGGCGTTTTACAAAATAATTTCAAGACAGAAAGCGACCTTCAGTTATACATTATCAATGTTCATGCCATGAAAAGCGCGCTTGCCAACATAGGCGAGCCGGAACTTTCCGCCACAGCGTTAAAACTTGAACACGCGGGCAGAGAAAAAAACATAAATCTTATTTCGACGGAAACAAAGGCTTTTTTGGAATCGCTTCAGTCCGTTATATATAAAATCAAACCAAAAGACGAGGACGACGCTAACATCGAGGATTCAAAAGAATCTCTCGCGTTCTTACGAGAGAAGTTAAATGACATTAAAGACGCTTGCGCCGCTTATGACAAGAAAGCCGTGAAAAAAACCCTTAACGAATTAAAAATAAAAACATGGTCGCACAAAACCAAGGAAGTAATGAACTCCATCGCCGATCACTTACTGCACAGCGAGTTTGACGAAGTTTCCGATCTCGCGGACAGCTATATTAAAACAATAGAAACCTGATTAATAATTACACGTCCAAATTACTTACCAACAGCGCGTTATCCTCGATAAACTCGCGGCGAGGCTGTACAACTTCTCCCATCAGCGTAGTGAAAATGCGCTCCGCCTCGACGGTGTCGTCCAGATGCACCTGAATAATGTTGCGCTTGCCGGGATCCATCGTGGTGTCGCATAACTGGTCGGGGTTCATTTCTCCCAAGCCCTTGTAGCGCTGAACGGAAACCTTTTCCGCATCTTTGCCGGATTCCGAAAGGAGCCGATCTTTTTCCGCGTCGTCGTAGGCGTAAAAGGATTTTTTGTCGTAGCTTACCTTGTAAAGAGGCGGCATGGCAAGGTATACGTGCCCCTGCTCGATAAGAGGTGTCATGTAACGGTAGAAGAACGTTAAAAGCAATGTGCGGATATGTGAGCCGTCTACGTCGGCATCCGCCATTATGATAATTTTATGGTAGCGTATTTTAGAAACGTCAAAATCGTTGCCGCAGCCCGCTCCTATGCTGGCGATAATCGGCTGGAGTTTGTCGTTGGTAATAACTTTTTCTATCCGCTGTTTTTCCACATTGAGCATTTTTCCCCACAAAGGAAGGATTGCCTGCGTTCTGCGGTCGCGGCCTCCCTTCGCCGAGCCGCCTGCGGAATCTCCCTCTACGATAAATAGCTCGCATTTCGCCGGGTCTTTCTCCGAACAGTCGGCGAGCTTCCCGGGAAGCCCCGCGGAATCCATCGCGTTCTTGCGCCTTGTCGCATCCCGCGCTTGGCGAGCCGCGATACGGGCTTTAGCGGCTAACACGGATTTTTCCAGTATGTTATTGATAACTTCCGGATGTTTGTCAAAGAAAATTTCCAACTGTTCGTTTACAAAAGACTCAACTATGCCCTTCACTTCCGAATTGCCCAGTTTTCCTTTTGTCTGCCCCTCAAACTGCGGGTTTGGCACTTTAACGGAAAGCACAGCGGTAAGCCCCTCGCGCACGTCGTCCCCTGAAAGGCTTTCGTCAAGTTTTTTCGCCTGTTTGGACTTTTTCAAAAATTCATTTAACGTGCGCGTAAGCGCGGATTTAAATCCCACAAGATGCGTGCCGCCCTCGCGCGTGTTAATATCGTTTACAAAAGAAAACATTATTTCGTTAAAGCCGTCGTTGTACTGAATGGCGCATTCTATCTCGATGCTGCCGCCTTCGCCGTCGTCGCGGGCGCCCTCAAGATAAACAGGTTCTTTGTAAAGCACGGTCTTATTTTCGTTAAGGTAGTCGACAAAGCTCTTTACTCCGCCCTCGAACATAAATTCATGTTCTTTGGGAGTGGTAAGCCGTTCGTCGCGTATGGTGATTTTAAGACCCCTGTTAAGAAAGGCAAGCTCGCGCAGGCGGTTGGAAAGGGCGTCAAAGTTATATGTCGTGGTTTCAAAAATCGAAGCGTCGGCTTTCCAACGGATTACCGTTCCCTGTCTGTCGGGCGAATGGGGATAAGGCAGGCCCTTTTCATCGATTTCCTTCGCGGGGTTGTCAGGGATACCGATTTTATAGCGCTGATGGTGTATTCTCCCGTCAAGGTGTATAAAGGCCTCGCACCACTCGGAAAGGGCGTTAACGACTGAAACGCCAACCCCGTGAAGGCCGCCTGAGACCTTGTAAGACTTTTTGTCGAATTTGCCGCCCGCGTGAAGCCTCGTCATAACCAGCTCCAGAGCGCTTACGTTTTCGGTAGGGTGAATATCCACGGGAATACCGCGGCCGTTGTCCTCTACTCTTACAACATCGTTTTCTTCCAGAACGACAAGTATATTCGTACAGAAACCCTGCATGGCCTCGTCAACGGAGTTATCGACTACCTCAAAAACAAGGTGGTGTAAGCCGTCTATTCCGGTTGTTCCGATATACATACCGGGGCGCTTGCGGACAGCCTCAAGCCCCTTCAAAACGGTGATATTTTGAGCCGAATAATTTTTTTCTGTACTCATTTTTTCACTATATCGTATTTATAAAAAAGGGTAAAGCCGATAAAAAAGCGGTAAATTCGGCCTTTTTTCGGTTTTTTCGATATTTTTTAAAAATTAAAATTTTTCTCTTGCATAATTCTTGAATAAACGGCTATAATAATTTTCTGTCTACCAATGCTTGATTGCCTGAAAATTCACTTGGTGCATAACCTGTGGATAAAATCTGGATAAAAATAGACGAGGGTATAGGGGATAAGGAGGATAGTCGAACCCCTTTGCGTTACGCGAAAGATTTATGTTAATTCCTTACAGGATAAGGATTTAGTATTATTTTACTATTCAAGCATTAAGATAAATTATCGTTTTTTATACGAATTTTTGTATTGAAAATTTTTGTAAATAATATTATCCTTGTGGATAAATTGTTGATAAAGGGCTAAAAATGGCTGATTTGGATTACGAGGGCACTTGGAAAGAGGCTCTCATCCAAATGCGGAATTACCTAGGGGAGGAGGAATTCGGCATTTGGTTCTCAGATTTTAAATTTCTGCGCGCCGGGTTTGACGAAGAAACCGGAAAAGGCAGTATTATTATAGGGGTTCCCTCCGCTTTTCTTCGGGATAAGGTAAAATCCCGATATCAAACCAATATAAATTCAAAAATAAAAGAACTTTCCGGCAAAGAAATCACCATTGATTATGAAATAATCGGTAAAACCGCAAAAAAAGAAGCTGTACAGTCCCAATCTCCTTTAAAAAACGAAGATTCTTCCTCTGCAACTGCGGCGGAAACGCAAAAAAACAAAAAAAAGAAGGATAAACACTCCCAATTAAGGGATGATTTTATCTTCGAAAGGTATGTAATAGGGGATAATAACAGTTTTGCTGCAAATGCAGCGATAGCTATCAGTAAAAATCCGGGAAAAACTTACAATCCTTTCCTTATTTTCGGCGGTGTCGGGCTCGGAAAGACTCATTTAATGCAGGCCATCGGCAATTTTATCCATGACAACTCCGAAAATGAGGTAATTTATACCACATCCGAGAACTTTCTTAATGAGTATGTACAGGCAATTCAAGACGGCAAAATGCCCAATTTTAAGAACAAATTTCGATATACGGATGTCCTTCTAATCGACGATATTCAATTTTTTCAAAATAAAGACAGGATTCAAGAAGAAATGTTTCATACCTTCAACGCTCTTTTGAACGCAAAAAAACAACTTGTTTTCACCTGCGACAGACCGCCTTCGGAACTTAAAAAACTGGATGAAAGACTGAGATCTCGTTTTGATATGGGGCTTAAAGTGGACCTTCAACCTCCGCGTTATGAAGAACGCTGCGCCATTTTAAGAGCAACCGCAGAAAATAAAAACGTACAGATCCCAAACGAGGTTATAGATCTGGTAAGTAAAAATATTTCTTCCAATGTACGCGACCTTATTTCCGCGCTGAATACCCTTATCGCTTACACGGAACTTATGGGAAAACCCATTACCCCGGAAATCGCACAAGAACGGCTTAAAAGCGTTTTCTTTGCGCCGCGGCAGGCGAATCTTTCCATAGAAAACATAACTCGCGTAGTAGCCGATTATTTTTCCCTTACCCCAAACGATTTAAAAGGCAAAAAGAAGACCCAAAATATTGTTTTTCCGCGACAACTTGCCATGTACATAGGCAGAGAGATGACCGACTACTCTACAACAGAACTTGGTCAAGAATTCGGCGGCAGAGATCATACGACCGTAATGCATTCAATCGATAAGATTAAAGATAAGCTACTTACGGATCCGTCTTTAGAATCTACTATCGATATTATTAAACAAAATATAAAGGAATTCAGTGCAAAATAACTGAAAAGATGTTATTATTATGTGGAGAAATAAAGGCTTGTGGAAAATATGTATAAAATTGCATAATTATCCATATTTTTAGGAAACTTTAATTATATAAGGGATAAGGAGTTAAGTGAGTTATACACATTCCAAACCCCCTTATTATTGATATTATTATTTATATATATAAATTTATATTAATAGGAGAGGCAAAAACTATGAAATTTTCATGCAATAAAGAGGTATTACTTAAAGAAATTTCAATTGCACAGGAAATAATTTCTTCTAAAAATGCAATTTCAATATTGTCAAATATTTTTATAGAAGCAAAAGACAACAATTTAACAATTAAATCGACAGATATGAAAGTATTTTTTCAGACTAAAGTTCCTGTTAATGTAATTGAAGAAGGAGCAACTACAGTTTATGGAGATAAATTTTTTGGAATTATAAGTACGTTTCCTTATGATGAAATTGAATTTTCTCAAAATGATATTACTGCAGTAATAAAACCTACCACTCAAAAAAAACCTGAGTATAAATTAAAAATAATAGCTTCGGATAAATATCCGGAATTTCCTGTTTCTATTTCATCTTCTTTTGAAATACCGATAAAAGATTTCAGAGAAATGATACAACAGAGTATTTTTGCCGTTTCCGACGATGAAACAAGATATTTTCTTAACGGCGCTTATTTTGAGAAAGAAGACGATAAAATAAACATGGTAGCTACAGACGGCAGAAGACTAGCATTTGTAGGAAAAAAAGCCAATAAAAATATTAACGATTTTTCAGGCGTCATTATTCCGCCTAAAATTTTAAATATCGTTCTTAAAAGATCGGGAGATGAAGGACAAATTAGTATTTCAGTTAACGATAAATCGATATTTATCAATTTCGCTTCTTATCAATTTTCCTCTGTTTTAATAGAAGGCAATTTCCCCAACTATAAAAAAGTAATCCCTGAAAGTCAAGAATTTTCACTTTCCGTAAAACGTGATGAAATGTTAAGCGCCCTGCGCCGCGTATCGCTTATGGTCGAAAAAAAGTCGCACAGGATTTTCCTTGGAATAGCGCCGGGAAGAATAGCTGTTTCTTCCGAAGAAAGCGAGATAGGAACCGTAGACGACGAAATACCGTGCAAATACAACGGCGAGGAAATGACAATAGCCCTTAATTTCCGTTATTTGGAAGAACCTTTTAAAACGATGACGGAAGAAGAAATTCAGATACTTTTTACCCAGGTTCAAAAGGCGATAACAATAAAGCCCGTTCCGGAAAAAGATTTTCTTCACGTTGTAATGCCGATGCAGTCATAATAAACAATGTTCTTTTCTTCGTTGCGGACAACATCATTCAGAAACCTTGCCGATACCGAAGTATTCACAGGCGCAAAAGACATTTTTCTTGTCGGTGAAAACGGCCAGGGAAAAACAAATTTTCTGGAGGCGCTTTACTTTTGCGCCTACGCAAGCTCTTTCCGCACTGTGCGTGACGGAGAATTGGCGCGCGCATGGATATACGATAACACATTATTAGACGGCGCAAATTTAGACGCCTCTTTACACAGCGGAGAAAAAGACTTTTCCGCGCAGGTAAAAATCGAACAGTCGGCAAACGACGAAATTCTGGTTAAATTTGAAAAAGGAAAAAAATCGGTATTCATTAACGGCAAACGTGCGGCCGACCGTAAGGAGATGCTATCGATAGCGCCGAGCATAGTCTTTTGCCACGAAGACATGGACTTTGTTTCAGGCAGCCCCGAACGGCGGCGTTGGTTCTTTGACCAGACTTTAAGCCTTTACGACCCGGTTTATCTTGAGGATCTGCGCCGCTTCCGCAGAGTGTTAAAGTCGAGGAACGCCGTCCTTAAGGACTTTGCCAGGAACGGCGGCGGGCAGACAGAACAGCTTTTAGACGCGCTTGACCCGCAATTTGCCGAGTACGGCAAAAAGTTGATTGAAAAACGGGAAACCGCCGCAAAGCAGTTTTCAGGCGTTTTCGGTCCCCTTTACGAAGAAGTGTCCGGCATCGCGGGCGTAAACGTGCAGTACGTAAAATCATGGAAAAAAGAGGACGCCCTTTCCCTTTTGCGGGAAAAACGCGCCGCGGATACCGCAAGCGGCCTTTCGCTTTTGGGCCCCCACCGCGACCGCTACGAATTTTTACATAACGGAATTGAGTTTACGGGAACCGCGTCCACCGGCCAGCGCCGCCTTCTGGCTCTATTACTGCGCGCTGCCCAGGCGAAGCGTTTTTCGGAAGCGACAGGCCTTAACCCCATACTTTTACTTGACGACGTTCTCCTTGAAATGGACGGCGAAAAACGCCGTAGGTTTCTGTCGGTTCTTCCCGCCTATGATCAGGCATTTTACACCTTCCTCCCCGAAGAGCCGTACCGGCGCTACAAAAAAGACGACACTTTGATTTACAATGTTAAAGACGGGAAGCTGGAGAAAAGTAAATAACTGTGATATACTGCTTCACGGAGGTTTTTGTGCAGGCTCCCGTTAATAAATTTATTTTTATTATTTATGATGGCGATATATTATTTAATAATTTTTCGGAAGCTTTAAGCCACAAGGAATGGGCGAAAAGCATGGGGATTGTCGATGATGAATATAATAATATGGTAAGAGGGACATGCGCAAAAATAGAAGGAAAATGGCGCGCCGATTTTTATTATGACTATGACCGTGAAGACGGCCGGTGCGCCGCGGCAGCGCGTAAATTCGCGCCTGAAATTATGAGATACTGCAATACCAATTCTTTGGAAATTCTGTCGGACGAAGAACCTTTCACTATAAAAAAAGAGCGCGAATCCGGTAAATAAAGTTTTTTTAATAATATGATATGCTGTTTTTATGAAAACCGCCGGGGACATACTTTCCGCTCTCTTTGACGAGCAGTTCATTAAAAAAGCCAAAACCTACTCAAAGTTTTTTGATTCCTGGAAAGACATAACCGATAAAAACGGCCTTGCCGCCGCCGCCGATCATTCCCGTATCAAAGACTTGGACAGGGGCATCCTATTAATCGAAATAGACCACCCCGGCTGGAAACAGATTCTCCAAACCAAACAAACCAAATTCTTAAACGATTTCCGTATTCGTTTCCCCGAGCTCAATATCTCAGGCATATCGCTTATGCTCGGAAGCGGCAAATCGCAGACTGCGCCGCAGTCTGAGCCTGAGCAGGAAACCCAACCGGCGCAAGAGCTGTCCCCGCCCGCGACCGCGGCAGTGGCCGCAGAGCCGGAAATTCCCGCAAAAGGCTATGACGCCATCAAGGACGAGGAATTTAGAGAGAAACTTAAAAAACTTGGGCAGAAAATAGCGGTTGGCGAGAAAAGCCGAAATTAGCCTTCAAGTTTTATTTTTTTATAACAATATATCCACTTGACAAAACGTAACATATAAGTTACATTATAAATGTGAAAGAGATACGGGAAACAGAGTATTTTAGAAAATGGTTTGCAGACCTTCGGGATGCACGCGCACAACACCGCATACTTACCCGGATCAAGCGACTTAGTGAAGGTAATCCAGGAGACGTTAAGCCTGTAGGAGAAGGTATCTCTGAAATGCGGATCGACTACGGTCCTGGTTATCGTATTTATTACAAGGACACAGGCAAGGAGATTATTATTCTGCTCTGCGGCGGAGACAAAAGAACGCAAAGCAGGGACATTGAACAAGCGAAAGAGATTTTACAAAATTTGGAGGTATATCATGGAAAAAATTAAAACCACAGTATGGGATATGGCAGAGCATATCAATACAAAAGAGGACGTGATAGGCGTACTTGAAGCCGCTCTTGAAGAAAATGACACCGCCTTTTTATTATCTGTTATAGGTGATATTGCCAGATCAAAAGGCATGGCGCAAATAGCCCGAGAATTGAACCTCGCCCGAGAAAGTCTTTATCGTTCTTTAGCGCAAGACGGCAACCCTTCGTTTAATACCGTTGCTAAAGTCTTGGATAATCTTGGTTTTCAGTTAAGTATAAAACAAAAAATCCCTGCATAAATCCTTCCCAATCCTGCCCAAAGCACGGGAAGCGTTTGATCAAATTCCTTAAAAATTGTATAATAAATCACGATATTTTTTGGGGTTTTCTCAATTTAAGGATATAAATAGTGGCTAAAACTGATACTACGGGCGAATTGCCGTTAGAACTGTCTACAGGCAAAGTTATCCCCATAGCGATAGAAGACGAAGTAAAAACAGACTATCTCAATTACGCGATGTCGGTCATTGTAAGCCGCGCCCTGCCCGACGTGCGGGACGGGCTTAAACCCGTACACAGAAGACTGCTCTATGCGATGGATTCCCTGGGATTGCGCCCGGGCGGAGGGACAAAGAAAAGCGCCCTTATCGTCGGCGAGACAATGGGTAAATACCACCCGCACGGCGACCTTTCGCTTTATGACGCCCTTGTGCGCATGGCGCAGGATTTCTCACTCCGCTACCCTCTTATTAAAGGACAGGGAAACTTCGGTTCAATAGACAACGATCCGCCGGCGGCCATGCGCTATACCGAGGCGAAGCTGTCCAAAATCGGCGATGAGATACTTCAGGATCTCCAGAAAGAAACCGTGGATTTTGTCCCCAACTACGATGAATCCTTTATGGAGCCCGCGGTTCTGCCCTCGGCTATCCCCGACCTTCTGGTAAACGGCTCAAGCGGGATCGCCGTCGGTATGGCGACAAATATGGCTCCCCATAACCTCGGCGAAATTTGCGACGCTATTTGCGCCTTCATTGATGAACCTACCCTTACCAACGACGACCTGATGCGTTATGTTCATGGCCCCGATTTCCCCACAGGCGGGATAATCCTCGGCAGACAGGGCATTATTGACGCTTACAGGACCGGACGGGGCAAGCTCCTTGTGCGCGGTAAATTCAACGTGGAGACAACCAAGCAGGGCAAAGAAAAAATCATCTTTACCGAGATACCCTACAATGTAAACAAAGCCATGCTGTTGGAAAGAATAGGCCAGCTCATGCGCGACAAGGTGATCGACAGCATCGCCAACGCAAACGACGAATCCGACCGCGACGGCATACGCATCGTTATCGAGCTGAAAAAAGGCGCGATTGTCAAAGTCGTTCTTAATCAGCTTTTCTCGAATACACAGCTTCAAACTTCCTTCGGTATCATCAATTTAGCTCTGGTAAAGGGCAAGCCGCAGTTACTCACATTGAGAGAATTAATACACCACTTTATTGAACACCGAGTTGAAGTTGTTACGCGCCGCACCCGCTTCGATTTACGCAAGGCGGAAGAACGCGCCCATATCCTCGAAGGGTTGGTCATAGCCCTCGCGAACATAGACGAGGTAGTCGCGCTCATCAAGGCGAGCAAAGACGTGGCGACGGCTCGGCTTAAACTGCAGGAGCGCTTTAACTTGTCCGAAGCTCAATCTGAGGCGATTGTCGAAATGCGCCTGGGCCGCCTTACAAGTCTTGAAATCGAAAAAATCGAGAAGGAGCTTGAGGAGCTTAAAGTCCAGATCGCCTACTATAAATCCCTGTTAGCAGATGAAAAAAAACTGCGCGGAGTTATCAAGAGCGAGACAAAAGATATCGCCGAAAAATACGGCGACAGCCGCAGAACGGAAATAATCGCGGGCGAGGCGGAAAACATCAATATTGAAGACCTGATAAAGAAAGAAGAAATGATGATCCTCATTTCAAATCTTGGCTATGTAAAGCGGGTTCCCGTATCCGCTTATAAAAATCAAGGAAGAGGAGGCAAGGGAATGCAGAGCGCGAAACTTGCGGAAGATGATTATGTGGGGCAGATCTTTGTCGCCTCAACTCATGAGTATATTATGTTCATTACAAGCGCGGGCAAGGCGTACTGGATGAAAGTCCACGAACTGCCTGAAGGCTCAAGGACAAGCAAGGGCTCCCACATCAAGAGCTTGCTTACGGTTTCCCCGAACGAGGATATTACAGCGATTGTGTCGCTTAAGGATTTCAGCGACAGCGAGTACCTGTTCATGGGAACCGCCCACGCCGTTGTCAAAAAAGTGAAGACAAGCGAATTTGTCAACGCGAAGACAAGGGGCATCGTGGCGATAAATCTTGACGAGGGCGACAAGCTTGTTACCGCTCTCTTAACCAAGGGCGACGACGAAGTGGTGTTGATTTCCCGCAAGGGGCAGGCGCTTCGCACCCACGAGGAACACGTCCGCGCGATGGGACGCTCCTCACGCGGCGTTTCCGGCATGAAACTTTCGGGCGGGGACGAGCTTACCGGATTGTTGAAAGTAGACACAGGAAAAGACCGTCCGCCCGAGAAGGTCGAAAAAATGCTGATCATCTCCGAATACGGCTACGGCAAGCGGGTTGATTTCAGCGAGTTCTCGTCGCACGGGCGCGGCACGGGCGGCCAGAAGATTTACACGGTCAGCGACAAGACGGGCGAAATTGTCGGCTGTGTGTCCGTGTTTGACGATGACGATATAATGTGTATCACAAGCCAGGGCAAATCGATTAAAATGAAAGTAGACGATATTCGGGTAATGGGACGTTCCGCTCAGGGCGTGCGCCTGCTCAGTATCGACAAACCGGATTTTGTAATAGGACTTGACAGAATTGTCAAAGAAGAAGAAGCCGCCACAGGAGAGTAAAAAAATGAAGAAACTGATTTTTTCGTTATTGGTTGTCGTATCGTTAATTGCTTGCGGAAGTAAGCCGCCTGCAAGTACCGGTGATTTTAAGGGCAAAGAATGGAAATTGGTCGAAGTCTGGATAGACAGCAAGAACATCAATTTTAACCGGAAGGAGCTTGTTAGCCATAAAGCCGATCATATTTTTACCATAAAAATCGATGCCGAGAATATAAGCGGAACGGGAGCGCCTAACCGCTACTCCGCCCCCTATACCGTTTCAGGGAAAGACGTTAGCGTTAAGCCCGTCAGAGCAACTCAGATGGCATCTATTTGGCAACCCGAGAAACTTAAAGAATTCGACTTTTTTAACTACATACAAAATATTTCCGCGTGGGGAGTAAATAACGGCAAGTTGGAACTTACCTCAAAGACCGATGACGGCCGTGCGGTAAAAATGGTATTTTCGCTGTAAGAACGGCAAATTGTTTCACGTGAAACAATCCGCCTGATTAGCCCTTTCGGCCTTTTTTTGTGATTGGCGCCTCTTAGCAAGGAGGCGCTTTTCTTTTGCCGCCTTGCTCGGTTTTGTTGCCTTTCGAACCTTTGGCAGTCTTGCCGCGCTTGTAATCAATGCTTCCATGCGGAAATAAGCCCTTTCAAGATTGGTTCGTTGGGAGCGCTCCTCCTCCGAGGTTATGACAATTTCGCCCTCTTTTGTGACCTTGTTCGCCAATACGGTTTTAACCCGCTCTATCTCCGCTTCCGAAAGCCCAAGCAATTCCGCGATACGCACGCGCAAAGTTACCTTTGTGCTGACCTTGTTCACGTTCTGCCCGCCGGGGCCGCCTGAGCGCGAGAAACTTGCCTCGGCGAAAGAGTGGATGGATTGGTGTAAAAGTTCGGCGTTCATGGGGATAGTCTAGCACAGAGAAGAAAGTTTGACTTAGTCGATTAATTTTTTTATATTATAAGTGAGGTTTATATGGGAACGGTATACGCGGAATTAACGCTCAGGAATGAATGGGATGTAGGACAAGCCGCAAAAGGGGTCATCAAAAACGATGAAATCAGAACGGTAACTGTAACAGCCATTGTGGATACCGGCTCTTATTCTTTAATGATTGACGAACAAACTATGCAACAACTGGGGCTTGGAGTAACAGGCGAAAAACGGATTAGAATCGCTAACGGAGAACGGACAGTATGCCCTGTTACTACTCCGATTGAAATTAACTGGAAAGACCGCCAGTCGGTTATGCGGGTTATTTCGGTTCCCGGTTTGCCGCAAACCTTGCTTGGCTTGCTTTCTTTGGAAGAAATGGACCTTATTGTCCACCCAAATAAACACGAGCTGGTAGGCGCTCACGGCGACGAAATTGAATATATGGCTTATTAATTGGAAAGGCGCGGCTAATTGTACGCGATCATGAACATTCGCATAAAGGGAAATAAAACCTTCCCGTTGGATTGTTCTTTATAATACTTGCGACATTCTTCCAGAACCTCTTTCTCAAAGACCTGTTTTTCATTTTCTGTGCTTAGTTGATCCAGGTACGGTTTAAACGCCGTCGTATGCACAAAATTAATAATCTCCTGTACAGAGGGCATTATATGAAAATAGTGGGTTTCCCATAAATGTATTTTATCGGTGTGTTTGCTAAACAGATCGTAATAGTAGTTAAGGTCGTTCATCTTTCTGTCCCACTTTCTGAATTTAATACTGTTGTTCCATTTGCTTTTTTTGACCGTGTCGTTAATGGCGGCGCATACGGGCATCCTTTCAAAACAGGGAATCTGAGCGGCGAAAGCGCCGTTTTCGTCTACCAGTTTCCACAGGTTGGGTATCAGAGTATCATGGTTGTCCATCCATTGAAGGGCGGCGTTTGAAAAGACGATAGAGAACTTTGAGCCGGCGGTTAGATTTTCCGCTTTTTCAAGCACCCACGTTTGATTGGGATAATCGCTTCTCGCTTTTTCAATCATTGTCACCGACGAGTCAAGCCCCGTAATAGCGCAGTTAGGATATTTCTTTACCAGTACCTGCGTGCTGTTTCCCGGTCCGCATCCTATGTCGATAATATTCTTCGGGTTTTGCACTTCGATTTTTTCAACTAAATCGATAGAGGGCAGAGTCCTTTCGTTTTTAAAATCCAGATATTTACTTGGGTTCCAATCGCTCATGTATTTACTCCATTTATTTTAAAAGATATTTTGCCTTGAAAAAATTCAAGTTCAACGGGAAGAAAGCGGGGTTTATCGCGATCCCGTCGTAAAGCTCAAACTCGTCCAGGATTCCGCTGTCATTTTGTTCTTCATTATCAATGATAAGATCGTACCAGACTTCCATCTTGGAGTTAACCTTTTCTTGTTTATATCTTTTGATGATATTTTTCATTTCGCTCTTTGTCAGGTACTTTTCAATAAAGATGTAGTAGTGGTTAAAATAGCCCAAGTCGTTTTTTCCCGCTAAAGGCTCCGACATTTTTGAGACATCTACCCTCCCCTTTTTTTCCTGATAGACAAGGTTAAACCCCTCGATTCCGCTTCCTTCTTCATCGGCTTTTTCGTTTAGATACACGGAAATATCTATGTTGTTATTTTTCAAAAAAATGTCGTAATCGCCGATTAGAATATTGCCATGATCAAACCTAAAACGGGCAAGCTGATAGTCGCCCATGTATTGAATCGGTATGCAAAAGAAATAGCCGTTTTCATTATTCAACAGATATATTGACAGCGTGTTTGCCGTCGATAAATTATATTGAGAAAAATTGTTTTGGCGGGTTTTCGCGCAAGCCGTTAAAGCAAGAGCCGTAAGTAAACATATAAGGCGTAAGTAGACATATATTTTGCTTCTCATATAATTAGTATACAGCATAGAAAAAAATTAATGAGGGTTTATGGAGAAAAAGAGAGCTCCAAGAAACAGGACTCTTACCGTTTCGGAAAAAGAAAGGGGTCTTCTTAGAGAAAAGCTGTTTTTCCCGAACGGTGAAAAAATAGAGCCTTCACAGATACTGAATAAGACCGTTTGCGCCGACTTGTTTTCCGTCATAGACTTATTGCCGAGCGAATTTGCCGACCTGTTAATCATCGATCCGCCCTATAATCTGGACAAGGATTTCAACGGCTTCAAATTCGCAAAAACAAACGATGACGCCTATTTGGAGTATTTGAAAAGCTGGTTTCCAAAAATACTGAATACGCTAAAGCCGACAGGTTCTGTCTATATTTGCGGCGACTGGAAAAGCACTTTTTGCCTTTATCAGATTATGCGGGATTATACGGTAATAAGGAACAGAATTATCTGGCAGAGGGAAAAAGGCAGAGGGGCAAAAGCCAACTGGAAAAACTCGGCGGAAGATATCTGGTTCGGCACTAAAAGCGGCGAGTATTATTTTAACGTTGAGGCGGTAAAACAAAAACGGAAAGTGCTCGCCCCCTACAAAGAAGACGGCAAGCCGAAAGACTGGGAAGAAACCGAGGAAGGAGGTTTCCGGCTAACATACCCGAGTAATTTTTGGGACGACATCTCTGTCCCCTACTGGTCGATGCCCGAGAACACCGATCACCCCACTCAAAAGCCCGAAAAACTGATAGCCAAACTTATACTGGCAAGCTGTCCCGAGAACGGTGTCGTACTTGACCCTTTTTTGGGCTCGGGGACAACTTCTGTTGTAGCTAAGAAACTGGGGCGCAATTACGCAGGAATCGAGATTAACGAGGAATACTGCTGTTGGGTTGAAAAACGGCTTGCCTTGGCAGAGACAGATAAAGGGATTCAAGGGTATTCAGGCGGTGTCTTTTGGGAAAGGAACACTTTGAACGTACAGAGGAAAGCCTCAAGCTCCCCGCAGTAATTCCCTGGGCTTGCTTCCGTTTGCGGGTCCCACTACTCCGTGATGTTCCATCTCGTCCACAAGGCGCGCGGCGCGGTTAAAGCCGATTTTCAAGCGGCGTTGGATATAGCTTGCGCTCGCCTTGCCCTGCTGATAAACGATTTCAAGCGCCTTGTCGTACAACGGGTCGTCGCCGTCCGAAAACAGAGACAGGTTTCCCTCGTCTTCTTCCTCTTCAAAGAAAATCTCATCGTCAATGTAATCGGGCTTGCCGAAACCTTTTACATGCTCGACAACGGCCTCGACTTCTTCCTCTGACACATAAGCGCCCTGCATGCGGATCGGGAACGGGTCAACTACGCCGGCGTAAAGCATATCGCCCCTGCCAAGAAGTTTTTCGGCTCCAACCGAGTCAATGATGATACGGCTGTCCATTTTTCCCGCAACCATGAAGGCTATGCGGCTTGGTATGTTCGCCTTAATAAGGCCCGTGATAACGTCGATTGAGGGGCGCTGGGTCGCAAGCACAAGATGAATGCCGACGGCGCGGCTCATAGCGGCGAGGCGCGCGACGGTGGACTCCAGTTCTTTGCCCGTGGTCGCCATAAGGTCAGCGAATTCGTCTATTACCACGACAATGTAGGGCATGTGCTCCTGGGCGATATTCTTCTCTTTAATACGCTTGTTGTAACTGCGGATGTCCCGCACTCCCACCGAATCAAGACAGGCATAGCGCCTCTCCATCTCGTAGATACAGTATTGAAGGGCTTGAAACGCCTTTTTAGGCTCGGTGATTACGGGCGTAAGCAGATGGGGAATATCGTTGTACAGTTTGAGTTCCACGATTTTAGGATCGATTAGGATAAGGCGGCATTCCGCGGGGGTGCGCTGGTACAGTATCGAGAGGATCATCGAATTGACGCAGACCGATTTTCCCGAACCTGTGGCTCCCGCGATAAGAAGATGGGGCATTTGCACAAGGTCGATAGTCTGGGCTTCCCCCGAAATGTCCTTGCCCATTACCACGGGGATTTCCATTTTCTGATCGTCATGAAGCTGTCCCTCGATTATTTCCCTGAAAGATACTATGTTCCGTTTCGCGTTTGGAACCTCGATGCCAACAGCGTGTTTGCCGGGGATCGGAGCTACGATACGCACGGAAGAGGCTGCAAGGCGCAGGGCGATGTTGTCCTGCAAGCCGACTATTTTTGAAAGTTTTACGCCGGGGGCGGGAAGAATTTCGAACAGGGTGATTACGGGGCCTTTTCTTATGCCCGTAACTTCGGCCTGAATTTTGAATTCTTCCAAAGTTTCCTTTAGCGCCCTTGCCGCGTCGCGGGTAGCCTGATCGATTACCCAGTATTCGCCGTCGGGATACTCGTTCAGAATATCAACGGGGATTTTATATTTTTTCTTTCGGGAACTGTTCGCCGCGTTTTTTTTTTGGATTTGCTCGGCGTAACGGGCCGCCGCCGCTTCCGCTTCTTCCAGAGCGCGCTCGACGCTTATATTTTCTTCGGCGGAAATATTTGAGCTGGGTTGCGGCTCTAGCGTCTCAATTTCCGAATCCAGCTCGAAAATATCGTCGATCGGGTCGCTTACGGGGTCACCTAAAGGCTCGTCAATCGAGATATCAACAGGATTATCAATTTTATCTTCTATTTTTGTCTTAGTTTCAATTTGTTTATACTCAATCTGAAAATCTTCATTTGGTTTTTTATCCTGATTGATAATCGATTGATCGATAGCGATGTCATAACTGCCGATTTTTCCGAATTCTTCTTCTTCCGTCTGCGGTGAGCCGGAAGATACGACTATTACTTGCGGGTTTGCGGGTACATAAGTTTCGCCGATATCCTCAATTCCCTCTTTTAACAAACGCTCAAGAGTCTCGTCTTCCTCGTCTTTATTTTCGTTCTGAGCGGTTTCCTTTATAACGGTTAACTGTTTGGGCGGAGGAGAAAGAAGAACAACGTTCTTGCCAAGGGCAGGTTTTGTGCGGAAAAGCGTCGTTTTTAACACTTGCAGAAAGAGAATCTCCATTACGGTTATGAAAATGATAAGAAGGCTGAACCCGGTTTTTCCCGTTAAATTTAAAAATTCGAATTGGGAGGCGCGGAACTCGAAATCGCGAATAAAGGCGAATCCTATGGCGAGGGTTAAAAAGGGAAAAAGACTTGAGCTAAGGACAAAAATCCTGTCGGGGCGCCATTGGGGGTCGGCGAGGACAAAGGCGGCGTAGCCCAGATACACCGGGATAAGCAAGGAAAGAATCCCGAAGGAGCGGGCGAAGAACCTTCCCACAATGCCCGGAAAGAAGCCCATTCCGAACAGGACGGAAAGCATCGAAAAACACATCAAAAATCCGCAAAGCCCCAGAAAGACTGCCAGACAGACGGCAATGGTGCGGAATTTAAAGGACAAATCGGTATTATACCTCGATTTAAAATCAGTATTGCTCAAAATGTATAAGCCTCCGCTTCATTTTCGGATAATTTACAGAGTGTCTTTATACATATATAGTCAAATCAATGTATGACGATGGTTCCCCCGACGGCAAACCGCCCTCTCGCCCGCCTAATTGCCTGAAATGCGCCTATTTCAAGGTTACCTGGGACCCGACGTTTCCCCGCTCCTGCGAAATTTTTGAGATTAAGTGCGCCAATCTGCCTTCCGCAGAAGTTCTACGCGCAACAGGGGCGAATTGCCCTTCGTTCAAGCTGAAAGAGGGATTAATGTAGGGCATCAGGTACCTTGCGGTACCTGACTGCCGCTTTACCGACTAATTGTAGGCGATATGGTATCAATGACAAGAACGCTTATGTCTGTACTCGATACCACCGGGGTAACTCGAAAACCAAACTCATTATACGAAGAATAATAAGAATTAGAGATATCGTATCTACAAGACCATTTGGACGAATCAGTATTGGTACTTTGAGCTCCGTCAGCTTCCGAATAAGTGTAAGTATTTTGTGGCGTTGTACTCCCCCAAGCCACCGAATTTTCTTGATATAATAAAAACCTGCCATCATATCCGCTTGCTCCGGCAACAGCGTCCCATGAAGCAATGAGATATTTACCGTCAGTTGTTATTTTTATGGAAACCGCGGAGACCTGAACCGCTGTAACAGTAATACCGGCCGCCCATTTAATATCACTGTCAATCGTATTATTAAAAGATGGATCTTCACCGGTACGCACGCCGAAAAAATATGGACCTGCTGTGGGAGCTTCTAACCTACTCACTCGATAAGCCCATTTGTCAAGATTATCATTGTTAATTTGATCTCCTGTAGCCGGATCGTATTTATAGAAATTCTGCCCGTTTCCCAGCGACGAAAAACTTTTTTTGCCGTCCTTCTTTAAATACACGGTATATTTGTTACCGTCGCCTTTTACAGCGTCCCATGACACAATATAATACCGATTGTTTGTTGTCTTGGTAACAGTTACAGACGAAACCTGAGGTAATTTTTTGTAATTAATACCTACATTATCGTCACTGCAGCCTGCAAACACAATTCCGATTACCGGTAATATTACAAGTATTCTCATCAAAATTTTTTTGTTTATCATAAATTACTCCTTGTATTACCAATTACTGAACGACAGCCGATGCGGTCGCAATGCTAATAACGCTTATGTCACCCGAATTCGGGGTAACTGAAAAATAATACTCATACCCATAAAGCGAAGAGACAGTGTATCTATAAGACCATTTAGTCGGATCAGTATTGGTACTTTGAGTTCCGTCATCTTCCGAATAAGTGTAAGTATTTTGTCCTGAGACCGTGTTATTATTATAAAAACTATCATTGCTGGAATATCTATAATAATAATTAATTTTATATGCGCTTACTCCGGCAACAGCGTCCCATGAAACAATGATATAGTTACCATCAGTTGTTTTTTTTGCGGAAACCGCGGATATCTTTTTAGGAAATTCAGTAACAGTAATACCGGCCGCCCATTTTACATCACTGCCTGTACTGCTGACAGTAGAATTGCTTAAATATGTACGCACGCCGAAACAATAAGAACCTGCTGCGGGCGCGTTCAAACTATCCACTTGATAAGACCATTTGTCTAGATCATCATTGTTAATTGAATTTCCTGTAACCGGATCGTATTTGTTGTAATTCTGCCCGCTTCCTATATACGAAGAACTTTCTTTGCCGGCCTGCTTAAAATATACATAGTAGCCAATATCACTTTCTACAGCGTCCCATGACACAATATAATACTGATTGTTTGTTGTCTTGGTAACAGTTACAGATGAAACCTGCGGCGCTTTTTTGTAATTAATGCTTACATTGTCATCGCTGCAGCTTACAGCAATAATTCCGAATACCAGTAAAATTACAAGTATTCCCGTCCGGATTTTCTTGTTTTTCATAAAAAACTCCTTTATATTTTGATATATAAATTCTTCATATTTAATTTTGTTTGTCATGAGTAAATTTTACTTAGAAAATAAAGTGTCGGTTGGTGTCAGTCATCCGACGGTTGGTGTCGCCGAAAAGCTGGCGCCATCACAAATCAAATAAACCTTTCCGTGATGTAACGCCTGTTTTTTCGTAAATATTCTTCAAATGATTTTCCAGGGTACGGCTGCCAAGGCCAAGCATTTTAACGATTTGTTCATTAGTCAAGGATTGTTTTACAAGCGAGACAATTTCGTTCTCGCGGCGGGTTAGGGCAAGAAATGTTTTGTTCTTGTCCTGCTCTTTGATTTTGACGCTCGTATAAGTTCCGCCCGCAAGAATTGCGTCAATGGCGGCGGTTATTTCCCCGGCTACCGCCGACTTAGCCACATAACCTTTCGCTCCCAAATCCATTGCCCTCTGAACCAAAAAAGGGTCTTCGTACATTGAGCAGACCAGCACATCGGGCATGGGCGCTTTTCTTTCTTTGCAAATTTTTTCCAATTCGGGAATAAAGGTAAGCCCGTCTTCCTGAACGGCGGATTGTTTTCCGCTTCCCAATGATATGTCAAGAATGACAATTTGAGGCAGGGGGTCAAGTTCCTTCATTAAGGTACGGGCTTCGGCAAGACCGGCCGCGGAGCCTGCGACCGTAAAGCGCCCCGCAGCTTCCAGCCATACGCTTATGGCGTTGGTAAGCATGGGGTGATCGTCTATAAGGACTATGGAAACCATATTTCACTCCGCCTGTCCGAAATTGGGGGGTATAATTAACTTGATTGACGCGCCTTCCCCCGCTTCGCTGTCTATGCTGAAAACGCCGTTCATGGAAGCGGCTCTTTCTTGCATATTCCACAGACCAAAATGCCCCTTCGCCCTCATCGCGCGGTAAAAATCTTTATCGGTTTTTTCAAAACCTTTGCCGTTGTCGGTAACAAATATCAGCAGTTTCCCTTCGGCGTTACTGCGGACAAGCGCCGATACTTCGCTTGCTTTTGCGTGTTTTTCTACATTCGCAAGACATTCCTGAATAATACGGAAACAGTGCAGCTGCATATCAACGTCAAGAAAACCAAAATCCGCGCTTTCATGTATCGTTATATTACATTCAATGCCTGTGCGTTTTTTAAATGAATCGAAAAGCGTCCGCAGCGCGTCGGGCAGGCGGATATAATTATCAACGCTCGGCTGAAAATCGGGAGGAATTAAATCGTTGCAAATGTTCCTTATTCTGTTTAACAATTCCGTCTGTCCCTGCGCTACTGCCGCGCAAAGGCTGCTCTGTTTTTCGGATACCGCTTCTTTTTTGATAAGTTCAGTTTGAAGCGAAAGCTGCAAAAGGTCTTGCGCCACCGTGTCGTGCAATTCCCTCGCTATCCGCGCGCGCTCATGTTCCTGCGCAAGCATGGTTTCCCTTGAAAAAGATATGTTTTGCTGGTGTTGTAATTTTTCCGTTTTAAGCCCGCTTTGCAAAGCCGTCAGAATAATAGTGATCGCTATAATAATTAAGGACAGAAAGAAGAAAAGCAGAAAAGAGCTTAATTGGCTTGTAACCGAAAGTTCCGCGTCAACTCTCTGCAGTATGCTTACCGCCCTGTCAATTTCAAGGGTATTTGTAAAAACTTCACGCTCATTGCCGTTTTGCAAAGCGTCTTTAAGCCTGGTTACGGCATCGGAAATTTCCAACTGGCGCATATCCTCTTTTCTGTGCGTCCGATAAAGATAGCCGACGGGAGAATTTATAAACTTGTTCAGGCTGTCATTGAATTCTTCGATTTGTAATACGATTCCATCTGAAAAAAAAGTTTCCGTTATATCCTGCGGAGCGAGTTTTGTATTTATTTCAAGCCACGAGCCGGCGACATCGGAAGCCGAAGGCTGCAATCCTTGCTGCAATTCTTGCTGCAATTTTTGCTGAGAGTTTTGCAATCCGGTTGCGCCGGATTGCTTACAGTTTGCCGTCAGTATTACGGCGACTATAACTAAAAACGCCTTAACATTTTTCCGCATTTATGGGTATAATAGGGCATTTATGAACGGCGTTCAATCGGCAGAAAATAAAACCGCAGTTTGGAAAATCGCTTTATTGTGTATTGTATCGGGCTTGTTAAATTCGCTTCTAAGTTATTTCATAACAGGCGTTTGCAGTCTTCCTTTATATCTTGATACTCTGTTTACTGCGGCGGTATATTTCACCGCCGGTCTTTTTCCCGCCCTTATAACCGCTGTTCTTCTTTATTTATTTAACACTCTTGAATATATCTATCTTATGAATGTAGAGATTAAAACCGTATGGTGGGTATATCTTTTTTTCCTGTGCGTTGTTTTTGAAGTCCTGCTGATTTTCTTCTTTCGCAAAAAACTAAAGCCCCTTGACGCCGCTTTCCGCAAAAATCCTTCGCTGTACGCTTTTATCAACCTTGCTCCCCTGCTTATGCTGATAGCCGTGCTTGACTGCATTGTTATCAGCGTAACCGGGGGAATAATTGATTACATCCTTACCCTGCTTTCAGCCCCCAAAGCTTTTTATCCCGAAGACAGTTTTAAAATCGGACTTTTGCGAAACAACGCGCCGCTTCTTGCCTCGGCTATTCTTTCGCGAATACCAATCAACATTGTAGACAGATTTTTTGTTGTTTTCGGCGGCTACGGCGTTTCGTTGCTGTATAGGAAGATTTTAGGCGGAAAGCAATGATGCAGGACACGCCCGAGTGTCTGTCATCGCTTTGAACTAGAAACCCATGCAGGTACCGACGGCTTTGGCGGTTTCTATCATATAGTGATCGGTCGGGACGTTTTTCACTTTGCCTTCGGGAACGCTGAGGTCTACATCGCCGATTTTATCTCCCTGCAGGGCGACCATGCGGCCGTATTTGCCGTTAGCGAGAAGTTCCGCCGCGGCGGTTCCAAGGCTTGTTGCAAGAACGCGGTCGGACGCGCTTGGGATGCCTCCGCGCTGGACATATCCTAAAACGGTTGCGCGGGTTTCCATGCCCGTCTCTTCATGAATTTTTTGGGCGACGCGGTACGCGACTGAAGGACCGCTTTCCGCGCGTAATTTTTTCCGGTCTTTTTTATCCATCTCCGCTTCTTTGTTGGAAAGCGCGCCCTCGGCGGCGACCACGATAGAAAACATTCTGCCCGACTTTGCGCGTTTTTCAAGATGTTCGGAAATCGCGCGGATATCGTAATTAAACTCCGGAAGCAGAATAACGTCGGCGCCGCCTGCGACTCCCGCGTAAAGCGCGAGCCAACCCGCTTTGTGCCCCATCAATTCGATAACGATGATGCGGCTGTGGCTCTGCGCCGTGGAGTGCAAGCGGTCGATGGCTTCCGTGCCGATGGTCAGCGCGGAATCGAAACCGAAAGTTTTATCTGTGCCGAAAATGTCGTTGTCAATTGTTTTGGGAAGACCGATTACGTTAAGGCCTTCGCGTGAAAGTTTATATCCTGTTGTGTTGGTTCCGTTTCCGCCAAGCACGACAAGGCAATCAAGCCCGAGTTTTGAATATGTTTCTTTTATCGCCGAAACTTTGTCGGTTACGTCTTCGTCGCCTGTAGATGTAAAAGGTTTTTCTCTGCTTGAGCCCAGGATTGTGCCGCCTCGGGTGAGGATGCCCGTAAAATCTTCCGGTTGAAGATACCTGCAATCTTCGTCAATAAGGCCTCTGAAACCGTTGGCGATACCGACAATTTCCATGCCGTAACGGTCATACGACGCGCGGCAAACAGCCCGTATAGCGGCATTCAACCCCGGACAATCTCCGCCCGCCGTCAGTATGCCGAATTTTTTTGTAACGCTGTTTGCAACCGCCATGGTTATTTATACACAAGAAACAGGGTTTTTTCAAGGGTTATTTTTCTTCGCCTCGTTCCAAAATTTATCCATAATTTCCAAATTTTCTTTTTTCATTTCATTGCCTGTTTCTTTCATTTTTGACTCAACATGCTTAAAGCGTTCCGTAAATTTTACGTTGGTGCGGTGAAGCGCCGCCGAAGGGTCAATCTTATGAAAACGGCAAAGATTGATAACAGAAAAAAGCAGGTCGCCAAGCTCTTTTTCAAGCTCCGTATTATCCGCCATTTCGTTATGTGCAATATTTACTCCGGCTTCCGTAACTTCCTGCAGTTCTTCCTTTATTTTTGAAATTACCCCTTCCGTATCCGGCCAGTCAAATCCGGCTTTCGCCGCTTTTTTCTGAAGCTTGAAAGCGCGATCCATAGGAGGAAGCCCGCCGCTTACCTCGTCAAGAATTGAGTCTTTAGGCTTTCGTCCTTCCTGATTCACTTTTATCGCCGCCCAATTTACAAGCACTTCCGCGCTGTCCCTGACTTTTACATCTGCGAACACATGGGGGTGGCGGCGGATTAATTTATCGTTAACTTTTTTGAGCGCGCCGGAAACCGTAAACTTGCCTTCCTGTTCGTGCATGTAGGCGATCATGGTAACAAGCAGAAACAAATCTCCCAATTCTTCCGCGACGTGCTCCGGATCATTTTCATCGATTGCTTCCAGACACTCGTAAGTTTCCTCGACAAGCGCTCCCCGCAGAGTGGACGGAGTTTGCTCCTGATCCCACGGACAGCCGCCGGGCCCCCTCAGCTTTATAATTATGTCGTATAACGCCTTAAATGATTCGCTTACGGTTGTATCGCCTGTCATACCGCCTCCGCCTGAGGTCTTTCGCTTTTTCGTTTCGGCGAAGCCCCCGATATATTTTTCTTCTTCCATTCATTCAATAGAGGTTCAGGCTCGTCTGTTATCAACTGCTGTAAAAGCCCGGCCCCTGCGTCAAGCGCGGGGTTAAGTATTTCCCTCTCCGCGCCTGAAAAGTCGGACAGCACCCAGTCATAGACTCCCTCGCCGCTGCCCTCATGTCCGCCCTCTCCGGGAAGCCGCGAGTCGGGGCGGCCGATGCCGATACGAAGCCGCCAAAAATCCGCGTTCCCGAAAACTTTTTTCATGGAGCGAAGCCCGTTGTGCCCGCCGAGCCCGCCCGAGAATTTTAACGAAATTGTCCCGAGGGGAAGTTCCAACTCATCGTGGACCACGATAATTTCCTCCGCTTTGATTTTATAAAAAGAGGCGGCGGCAAAGACCGATTCGCCCGAAAGGTTCATGAAGGTTTCAGGTTTTAAAAAATGAAAATTCTCCCGCGAGGAATAAAGCCCCTTGTACTTTTTTTGCCAGGAGAGAGAAGGGTAGAAGGGCAGAGCCTCTGCAAGCATCCATCCCGCGTTGTGTCTGTTAAGAGCATGTTCCTTCCCGGGGTTCCCCAGGAAGGCTGCAAGTTTAATCATACTGATAGTATGAATATTTTATTATTTCCTCGCAAGGATAATCAATAGCGCTATGTCTCCTTGGCGGACGCCGGGGATTCGGGCGGCTTGACCTACGTTGAGGGGTTTTACGGATTGAAGTTTTTCTTTTGCTTCGGCGGAAAGCCCGTTGATAACCGAGTAGTCCGTGTTGGGATTGAGTTTGATGGCGTCCATTTTGGCGGCTTTCGCTGCGAAGCGGATTTCCTTTTCGATATAGCCCGCGTACTTTTTGTCCAAGAGGGCGCGTTCCACAAATTCTGCGGGATAGTCGGCAAGCGTTTTGCTTGCAAGGGACGTGCCTTCAAGGGACTTGTCCTCAAGCGCGTTTGCTTCGGTTGAGGACGATTTTCGCTGTGCAAGCAATTCTTTAATCTCGTCCAGTTTTTTTGTCTTTTCAAGGAAGTGTTCCCAGCGGGCGTCGTCTACCAATCCCGCTTCGCGCCCTCTGGGAGTAAGCCTTGTGTCGGCCGTGTCGTGGCGCAGCATAAGACGGTGCTCGGCGCGGCTTGTGAACATTCGGTACGGTTCCTTTGTTCCAAGGGTGGTAAGATCGTCAATAAGCACGCCGATGTAGGCTTCAGCGCGCCCGAGGATAAAGGGCGGCTTTCCCTGCATTTTCATCGCCGCGTTTATTCCCGCGATTATTCCTTGGGCGGCGGCTTCCTCGTAACCTGAAGAACCGTTGGTTTGCCCCGCCGTGAAAAAACCTGAAAGGCGCTTTGACTCCAGAGACGGGTATAAATCGAGGGGATCGATGTAATCGTATTCCACGGCGTAACCGGGGCGAACAATGTGCGTCTGCTCTAACCCTTTAATGCTGTGGATAAAATCGCTCTGCACGTCTTCGGGCAGGGAACTGGATGCGCCGTTCATGTACATCTCGTTGGTGGAAAGTCCTTCCGGCTCAATAAAAACATGATGACGCTCCCTGTGCGAAAAGCGCATTACCTTGTCCTCGATAGAAGGGCAGTAGCGCGCTCCCGTGCCGATAATTTTTCCGCCGTACAAAGGGGAACGGCTGATATTTGCCCTGATGATTTCGTGCGTCTTTGTATTTGTATACGTGACCCAACAGGGCATGGCGGGTCTGTCGATAATTCCGCAGTTGCTTGCGCCTCCGCCGCTTGCCGCGATGTTGTCGGCGAAAAATGAGAACGGGCGCATTTCCTCGCTGTCCTGTTTTTCCATGACCGAATAATCAATCGTGTTTCCCGCCAGCCGCGCAGGGGTTCCGGTTTTAAGCCTTCCCACGGGAAAACCAAGGCGGCGAAGGGACGCGCCAAGCCCAAGCGCGGCTTCTTCCCCGAGCCGCCCGTTTTGCGCGTCATATTCGCCGATAAAGATTTTTCCTTCCATGAAAGTTCCCGCCGCGAGAATTACCGTCCGCGCCGATATGCGGTGGCCGCGCTTTGTGATAACTCCCGTGATTTTCGAGATGGAAGCGTCTTTGACAGTACCGTCCGCGCTTGTTCCTTCTATAATAAGGTCCGTAACCGTGTCCATGAAAATTGTCAGGTTCTTTTGCTTCTCAAGAACGGAACGCGCCGCGGCGGGATATGCGTGCTTGTCCGCCTGCGCTCTCGGCGCTTGCACCGCGGGGCCGCGTGAGCGGTTAAGAACGCGGTACTGGATCATTGTCGCGTCCGTCAGCTTGCCCATTTCGCCGCCGAGGGCGTCAACTTCCCTAACAAGGTTGCCTTTTGAAAGGCCGCCAATCGCGGGGTTGCAGGAGAGCGTCCCTATCCTGTCGGGGTTTTGAGTGATGAGCAGGGTCGAGAAACCGAGGCGGCTTACCGCGAGGGACGCTTCTATTCCCGCGTGTCCGCCGCCGATGACGATTGTATCGTAGTCCATACTACTTCCCCACGCAGAAACGGCTGAACATTTCTTCCAGTATGTCGGCTGTGGAAACTTCTCCTGTGATTTCGCCCAATGAGTTAACCGCATCCCTCAACAGCGGGGCGATGATATCAAGCGGTTCATCGCGTCTTGCCAGCGCTAGCGCTTCTTCCAGCGCGGCGATTGCGGCGTCCACAAGCTTCTTTTGCCGCTCCGTGCCGACGGCGGCGGTAATCGGCGCGTCTTGTAACGCGGATTGCGGCGTTGTTTGCTGAGACTGTATCGCCGAAGAAATCGCCGCGTGAAGCCGCGCCAAGCCTTCGCCTGTTTTTGCGCTAACGCTGATGAAGTTTTGATTCGGTACAGGCGACATCGCAGGTTGCGGCGCAATGTCCGCTTTGTTCCAGACAAGAAGCCTGCTGTTGCCCGCGCCGCCGCTCCCATCGCCGCCATCAATAAACGCTTGGTCTTCTTCTGTAATGCCTTGCGCGCCGTCTATCAAATACAGAACGATGTCCGCTTCCTGTAAAAGTTTGCGGCTGCGATCCACTCCTATTTTTTCTACGGTTTCGGCAGAGTTGCGAAGCCCCGCAGTATCGACCAAGCGGACGGGGATGCCTTCGATGGAGACCCAGGCTTCTATCCAGTCGCGGGTAGTGCCGGGGATTTCCGTGACGATGGAACGGTCTTCTTTTAACAGGGCGTTGAATAGGCTGGACTTGCCCGCGTTTGGACAACCCGCTATTACTACCGTTACTCCTTCTTGATATACGCGCTCGATCCGCCACGAGTCGGATAATTTTTTTAAGCGTTCTAACGTCTCAAGGGCAACATCCGGGTAGGGGAGTTTTCCTTCGTCCTCTTCGATGTCCGCGCCTACCTCGTCTTCCGAATAGTCAAGATAAATCTCCGCGCCGGAAAGAACCTGAACCAACGTTTTTTTTATTTCTTCAATTTCCGTTTGCAAAGAACCTGAAAGGCGCGATACGGCGTGACGGCGGCTTGTATCTGTTTTCGCGGACACAAGTTCTATGACCGATTCTGCTTTTGTTAGATCGAGTTTGCCGTTTACAAAGGCGCGGAAAGTAAATTCGCCGGGAAGCGCGCCCCGGAAGCCCGCGGATTTCAGCGCTTCCATTACCGCCTTTCCCGCGCTCGCGCCGCCGTGGCAACAGATGTCCAAGCTGTCTTCGCCCGTGTAACTTTTTGGGGCGCGGAAGACCGAGACCAGTACCTCGTCAATTTTTTCGTCCGCCTTTACTATCCAGCCGTGGACTACGGAGTTTGCGGACGCGACCTTTAATTTGTCCGGGGCGAAGACGGAGGAGACCGCTTCTATCGCGCCCTTGCCCGAACAGCGGATTAGAGTAAGCGCGCTGCTGCCGGGGATGGTGGCGAAAGCGGCGATGGGAGTTTCATCGCTGTAAACAGCGCCGCTGTAAACAGCGCCGCTGTAACGATCATCGTGGTATTTGTGTTTATCGTTCAAGATTAAAAACCCTCGAAAAAATGCAGTTGTATATTGTTAATCGCGTTATTTTGGGCGCGGGTCGGAGTAACGGCCGCGTGAGTTTCCGCAATCATCTTCTTTATAATATCCTGCATGATTGTCTTATCTATACTGATAAACGCAAAAAATTCATAGGTGTCTTGAAAGCCGTTTGCTTCCGAAGTTCCCGGTTTTTTTACCCAAAAAGAATCTTCTATGTTCGTACCCGCATATTCGGCGTCATACGATTTTTTGATAAATTTTTCATAAAAGGCGCCGTATTCATCGTCCGGGTAAAGAGCGGCTTTGGAAGTCAATCTTTTTTCAATTCTTGCCGCGGCTAACCTTGTAAAAGCCTTTGTTTCGTTATAGTTTTCCGCCCATATTGATAAGGCTTCAAAGTTAACGCCTTCATTTCTTCCTACAAAGCAATACTTTCCGGAATACTGTTCCGTTCTTTCAATGGCGTCGGTTCCGCCGTTGTTATATATTATTATCCAATCGGGAAGATCTGAATTTCCGGGACCTCTCTTTGTTTCCGTTATGTCGTCTATACCGATCAAACTGCTTATATTGTTTTCAATTTCGGTTTTAGTTTCGGGGACGATTACAAGAGGAGTGTTTTTTTTCCTGCCTGCGCATGAATACAAAATTAGCGTACAAAATAAAAAAACCGCTAAAAACAACTTTTTATTCATATTAAAAAAAATTTATTCGGATAATTGCGCTCTGTTATCGGAGGGGATAATTATTTCCGGCGCGGCTTCTTCGGCGGCAGAGGGTTCTTCAACGGGAACTTCTTTTGTTCCTTTCTTGGTATTAATTATTTCAATGGAAGCCGGAATGCGGAGAACAGCAAATTCATCCCATAGAGCCGTAAACGACGACGCTTGAACCTGAGGTTCGCGGTTCCCCGTTTGTTCCTCGGCGGTTTGCGTTTTGTCCGCGAAGAGTTTTTGCTGTTGACCGAGCATAATGTTAATTTCTTTGTCGATGTTTGCTTCCATACTGATTGGATTTATCATTTGTTCTTTTTTGTTTGTATTTTCTTTGATAGAGGAAGGTTTAACAAAAGCCATTTTTGCCGACAAGCGCCCCGCTTTAACAATGAACTTGACGGAGATTGTAACAAACGAATCTTTGTCGTCGGGCAGTTTTAACGTTTCCGAAGAAGATTTCGAAGATGAAGCCAGAGTTAAAACAAGGTTTGATTTTTTACTGCTTAACGTCATTGTTACATCGGAGGCGGATCCGCATTGTATTGAAAAAATCTCGCCTTCGCTTAACGGCTTAAAGCGAGAAATAATCTGCCAACTTTCGTCTCCGTTATTTGAAAAAGGAACATCGGGCAGTTTGAACGAATTGTCGGTTCCGGAAGCAAGCCCGTATGTTCCGTTTGACGATTGCCAGACGGCCTTGTTTTTTCCTGCGGGCTTTATAGCCTGTTGTTCGTCTTTTGACAATGAATCGTTTAACTCGCCTTCAAAAATATACCATTGAACAAGGTTCGGAGTTTCTTCCGAAAGAAGGTGCATATCGATTTCTTTTGAAGATACAAGAAGGGAAATTCCTTTTTGATAACCCGCCAACCCCAACTTTTCCCAAGAAGGGAAAACTTCTGCGCGAATAGAGACAAATCCGTTTTGCTCGGGCGCTTTCCAGAGCAAAGTTCCCATTCCGCTCGAGTAACGGCCTTCATCGATTATTTTTTTCCCGTTATACCATACAACATACGGATCCAAGCGGCTGTCAAATTCCAAATCAATTTCTAAAAGAATGACGTTTCCGTTTTGTATAAACTGCGAGTTTTCGGCAATGCCCGGCAGATTTACTTGAATCCCGTCAAAAGACATTTCCGCGTCGGAAAGATAAAACAATGGTTTTTCGTTTTTGTAAAGAATTGTGTTTTTACTCATTACTTGAAAAACCATCATATACTTGCCGATCGGAAAATCGGACGGCAAAGGCAGATAGGGGAGAGTATCGTCAAGGCTTTTTACCGGGAAGATAATTTCATTGCCTTTTTTAACATATTTAATATTTTCAGGAATATCTATTTTTTCGGAAACGTCGGCTTTTTTTTCTTCATCTGCCGAGACTGTAATAACTTCGTCTTTTTTCTTATCGTTCTTGTTTTCCGTTTTATTTTCGTTCTTGGAATTATCTTGTCCCTGTTGTAACTCCTTATCTGTGTCTTTGATATTATCTGTATCCGAGTAGGTAAGGCTGTAGGTTACTTTGTATCCTGTAGTAAGCCCCCTTGTATCTTTCAAGAAAACGACAAGCTCCGTAATGTCCGGATCTTCGGAAACGGGTTCTTCAAAAAAAGGCTGTATTTTGTCTTTGGAGCTTACAAGGGAAAAATCGTCAAGAGAAGCGTCTTTTATTTTCGCGTTTATCTTGTATGTCCCCGTAGACGGCAGAATAGCGTCCATCGCCCCGCACCCTCCGAAGACGACGAGGGTCGTTATAAAGAGAAAAGTTCTGGCGCTTTTTAGAAGATACATATCCAATTCTAATATATAGTTAATTTTTCGCGTTATCAACAATTTTATTATCTTTTTTTGTTTATTTTATTGATTGATAATTCTGTTTGAAAGCTTTAACTTGCCCCAAAAAGGCTGTTTTGGCCGAAATTTTCACTTTTTTCCGTCGGCGAACGTCTTTTTTTTCGCCGATTTTGGCGAAAATTAAGGTTTTTGGGTTGACAGAAAGTAAATCTAGCCATAAATTAGTACTTATGAATATATCCACATATACAGTTAAGCCGAAATTACCCCCGGCGCTTAAGCCGTTGGAAGAGATAGCTTGTAATTTATGGCTGTCATGGAATTATGACGCGATTCAGTTGTTTATCAGACTGGATTATGATACATGGTTGAAGGCTCATCAGAGTCCGATGCGGACTTTAGGCATGGTAAGTCAAGAGCGGCTTTTACAGACCACAAAAGACGACTCCTATATGGCTGCCCTCAAAGAAATATATGAAAGATTTCAAAGATATAAAAAAGGCGAAACATGGTACCGCGGAAGCCATAAAGACGTAGTGGCGTATTTTTCGATGGAATACGGCATGGACGTATCTTTGCCTATTTATTCAGGCGGTTTGGGGATTCTTTCCGGGGATCATATGAAAACATCCTCGGATATGGGACTTCCTCTTGTGGGTGTAGGTCTTTTGTACAGGCAGGGTTATTTTACCCAGATGCTGAACGCTGACGGTTACCAGCAGGAAAGTTATCCCGAGAACGACTGGTACAATATGCCTGTCGAGCGGAAAAACGGCAAAGACGGCCAGCCTTTAAAAATTTCTGTAGATTTGGCGGGACGCCAGGCTGTAGCCCAAATTTGGGAAGTAAAAGTCGGCCGTTCCTCGCTTTACCTTTTAGACACAAATATCGATGAAAACACCCAGGACATCCGCAATATCACCGCTTCTCTTTACGGCGGCGACAAAGAAACCAGAATGCAGCAGGAAATCCTTTTAGGTATCGGCGGCATCAGGGCTTTACGCGCCTTGGGAATCAATCCCGCGGCTACCCACATGAACGAGGGGCACGCCGCATTTTTGGGTCTTGAGCGTATTCGCGAAATAATGGAAGAAAAAGGTTTTACCTTTGAGGAAGCGCGCGAAGCGGTTTGGCCTACAAATATCTTTACTACCCACACGCCTGTTCCCGCAGGAAACGAGCGTTTTGAAATTCCTATGATGGAAAAATATTTCCGTTCTTGGCCGCAAATATTGGGCATTTCATGGAAAGACTTCCTCGGCTTGGGCAGGATATACCCCGGCGACGAGCGCGAAACTTTCTGTATGACGGTTCTTGCTCTTAAAATGGCGGCTTACGCCAACGGCGTCGCTAAATTGCACGGAGTTGTTTCCCGCGATATGTGGAAAGGAATCTGGCCGGGGCTTCCGCTTAACGAGGTTCCGATTGGGCATGTTACAAACGGCGTCCACCCCAGAACATGGATTTCAAGCGGCATGATCGATCTTTTGGACAGGTATTTCGGTCCAAGTTTCTTGGACAAACCTACCGATTTGAAAATTTGGGAGCGCATGGATCGCATTTCCGATGAGGAACTTTGGCGCACCCATGAAAGACGCCGCGAAAGGCTGGTCGCCTTTGTGCGCGAACGGATTGACGCGCAGTATGTGCGCACAGGCGCGGTGCGTATTCATCAGGCGGAAGACGCTCTTTCCCCCTACGCGCTAACCCTTTGTTTCGCGCGCCGTTTTGCCACTTACAAACGCGGCAACCTGCTTCTGCGCGACCCCGAACGCCTGTTAAGACTTGTAAGGGATCACGACCGCCCCGTTCAGCTGATCTTCGCCGGAAAAGCGCACCCGCACGATATGCCGGGTAAAGACCTTATCCGCGAGATTGTTCACTTTGCCGAAAAATACGACGTATCAAGCCGTATCGTTTTTGTCGAAAACTACGATATGAACGTCGCCAAATATTTAACCTCAGGCGGAGACGTGTGGCTTAACACCCCGCGCCGCCCGATGGAAGCCTCCGGCACAAGCGGAATGAAAGCCGCGATGAACGGCGTTCTTAACTGCTCGATTTTGGACGGCTGGTGGGACGAAGCCTACTGTCCCGAAGTAGGATGGGCGATAGGGCACGGCGAACAGTACCACGACGACAATCTTCAGGATGATGTGGAAAGCAAGGCGCTGTACGATCTTCTTGAAAGGGAAATTATCCCGTTGTTCTACGACAGGGGACGCGACGGACTGCCCCGAGAATGGATAAAACTGATGAAAGATTGTATGAAGCAGATAGGTCAGTCCATGTCTTGCCATCGTATGTTGATGGATTATTCAAACAATTTTTATTTCCCGGCGCTTAAAAATTACCGCCGTTTCAGCAAGGACGGTTACGCCGAAGCGAAATCTTTGGCGGCTTACTTCAACAAACTGCATCAATCATGGGATAGCCTGAAAATTGTTAAGCTTGAATCCAACGCGAAACCAGTTATGCACCGCGGCGACACTCTTGCCGTTACCGCTTTCATCGATCTTGGCAGCATTAAACCCGAAGAAGTGCTGGTAGAACTCTATCACGGCACAGTATCAAGCCAGAACAAGGAAATTGCCAATGCTTTCAAAACCGAGATGAAGTGGACCAAGACCGAGGGGAACCTCAACCTGTACCAGGTTCGCGTTGAATGTGTCGATACCGGAATGCAGGGGCATACGGTGCGAATTCTGCCCAAGCATGACGCGCTGGTTCACTCTTACCGCCCCGGATTTGTAAAATGGGCGTAGCGCTGTAAATAAACGGCAGTTTCCTTGATAACCTGCCGGTAGCTAAAACAAGGAGTTCTTATGTCTAAACCTGCCTCTTTCAAGTATCTTGATATTGTTGCGGCGTTTTTTGTCTCTATTCTTGTTATCAGCAATATTGCTTCGTCCGCGAAAATCGTCGATGTCGGGATAACGTTGTTTGCAATTCCGCTTGCTTTTGACGGCGGTACGCTTTTGTTTCCGTTTGTATATGTGCTGGGCGACGTTTTAACCGAAGTTTACGGTTTTAGGACGGCGCGGCGCGTTATTTTTACGGGTTTTGCGGTTATGGTTCTTGCCGCGCTGGTTTTCTTTGTGCTTGGAATTTTACCGTCTGAAGCGAGTTGGGAAGAAGCGACAGGCGGAAATACAGTATTTTACGCAATACTCGGCGGAATGAGCTACGGCGGAATTGTGCTTGCGAGCCTTGCGGCGTATCTTGCCGGGGAACTTTCCAATTCGCTTGTTCTTTCTAGGCTTAAAGTGATAATGAAGGGGCGTCTTCTTTTTGTGCGCACCATAGGTTCTACTTTGGTTGGCGAAATGCTGGATTCCCTGATTTTCATATTGATTGCCTGTGCCGCCGGTGTTTTTCCCTGGGAGATTTTTTGGTCTTTGGCAGTAACAAATTATATACTAAAGTGCGCGATAGAAGCGGTTGTAACGCCTTTTACTTATTGGGCTTCCGGGTTCTTAAAACGAAAAGAAGGAATTGACGTATACGACGCTTGATTAATTTTTTTTTTTTATTTATTCTGAGTATTAAGAATTGATATAAAGGAGATTAAGATGAAAAGAATATTTTTAGTGTTGGTTCTTTTTACAATTATTTCGGCAGGTTCCGCTTTTGCCGATCACCCTAAAGGGATTGGAGTCGGTATTCTTTACGGCGGTACTTCAAGCTGGAACGGTTGGGGGTGGGGCGGTTTTTACGGTTTATCGCTTAAGGTTCCAAGTATCCCTATTTTCTGGGGTATTCATATGAATGTTGAAGAACATTTCTTTTCTTTGGGTCTTATGGGAGATAAATATTTTATTGATCAAGCTCTGGTAAAAGATATCGGTTTGCACTGGTTTTTAGGACTTGGTCTTTACGCCAATATTGTCTTTTTCAAAGAAGCAATGTTTGGTTTCGGCGCGCGGCTTCCAATCGGGTTAAGCTGGCAGCCTGTTAAACCTCTGGAAATCTTTTTTAACCTGTCGCCAAGTTTGGGTGTACAAATAAATCCCATTCATATTCCTGCGGGAGGTCTTGGAGCGGAATTCGGAATACGTCTCTGGTTCTGATTGCGGTTTCTTGTAAAGAAAAAGCCCCGGTTTTTCGGGGCTTTTTTTGTTGAGTTAACCGCCCAATATTTCGTACAATCGATCTAAATCTTCCATAGAAAAATAATCAATAAGAATACGGCCTTTGTTAACGTCTCCGTCTATAACAACTTTGGTTCCGAGTTTGGCGATAAATTTTTCTTCCATGTCTTTTATTTCCGGCGGGCGGGATTTTTCTTTTTTTGCAGACTTCCCGTCTTTGGGTTTTTCATCGTTCAGCGCCGATGCTTTTTTCTCCGCCTCTCTGACGGAGATGTCTCCGGCAAGAAGTTCTCTGTACAGCTTGTCTCTCGCCTTTGCGTCGGTTACGGAAAGCAAAGCCCTTGCGTGACCGGAACTTACTTTTCCCTCTTCAACGCTTTTTTGAATTTCAACGGGAAGCTTTAAAAGGCGCAGGGCGTTCGCTACGGTAGAACGGTTTTTGCTCATCCGCAGGGCGAGTTCGTCCTGAGAAAGATTTGAAAAGTCCATCAGGTTTTTGTAAGCGGCGGCTTCTTCTATCGGATTTAAATCCGTGCGCTGGATATTTTCGATAAGGGAGATTTCAAGTTTCTTTTGATCGGTGTAGTCGCGTATTATCGCGGGGACGGTTTCAAGACCGGCAAGCTTCGCGGCGCGCGTTCTGCGTTCACCGGCGATAATTATATAAGTGCCGTCTCCGGCGTTCGCGGCGATAACGGGCTGGATGATGCCGTAGGTTTTTATTGACGCGGCAAGCTCGTTCAGTTCGGTCTCGTCGAAATTTTTTCGGGGCTGTCCGGGGTTGGGGACAAGCCGGCTTATGGGCAGTTCGACTGTTCCCTGGTTCGATGAAGACCGCGGCGTTGCCTGCGATTGCGCAGACAGCGAAGCGTTATCGGTTTCGCTTTTCGCGGGCGCGGCGGTAGCGTCTTGTGTTTCGCTTCCGTCGTTGTTGTCGAGAAGGGCGTCGAGCCCTCTGCCAAGTCCGAACTTACGCGCCATTGCTGCCTCCCGCGTCGCGGCTTATGAGTTCTTTCGCGAGGGTGCGGTACGCTCTCGCGCCCGGGCACTGAGGATCGTAAAGAGAGATCGGCATCTCAAAAGAAGGCGCTTCCGAAAGCCTTATGTTCCGCGGGATGATCGTGTTAAGAACAGTGTCCTTAAAATGCGCGCTTACCTGTTTTATTACTTCGTTGGCAAGCCGCGTTCTTGGATCGTACATGGTAAAAAATATTCCGCCTATTTTCAAAGACGGGTTTAAGTTTTCTTTTAAGCGTTTGGTTGTATGCAGAAGCTGATTGAGCCCTTCCATGGCGAAGTACTCGCACTGCATCGGGATAAGAACCAAATCGGCGGCGGCAAGTCCGTTCATTGTAAGCTGGCCCAAGCTTGGAGGGCAGTCGATTAGGAGGTAGTCGTATCTGTCTTTTATGGGAGCAAGGGTTTTTTTCAAAAAGTAGTTTCGCTCTTTTTGGTCGATTAATTCTACGGCGGCGCCGGATAAGTCATGGTCGGCGGGGATTACTTCGAGGTTTGCGACGCCTGTCTTCTTGATTGCCTGGTCGGGAGAAGCTGCGCCTGAAAGCAGTTCATAGATTCCGGGCTTGACAGGTTTCGCGCCGACGCCGCTTGAAAGGTTGCCCTGCGCGTCAAAGTCCACCAAAAGGACCTTTTTCCCCGCCTCCGCCATGTATGCGCCGATATTGATCGCCGAGGTAGTCTTCCCGACGCCCCCTTTCTGATTCACAAAGACACAGATTGATCCCATGCAAACAGTGTAACAAATGCCTAAATTCGGCGCAAGGGCCGACAGGAAAGAGGTTGTTTGTTCAGATCGGCGCGTCGTGAAAATCAACAATCGCGTAATCCGCTGCGGCTTTTATTTGTTCCCAATCGTTTTTTGACGATTTATCGTATACGGCGCAAACGCTCATCCCCGCGCTCTTGGCGCTTTTTACCGCCGCGATTATGTCTTCAAATACAAGGCAGTCTCTCGGAAGCGCTCCGATTTTTTTCGCTGCAAGCAGAAAAACATCGGGGTGTGATTTTCCGCGCCCCGCTTCGTCGGTTCTGCAAACGGTTTCAAAAAAATTTTCAATGCCGTTGCCGCGGAGTACGGGAGTACACAGTTCTGCGGACAAGCCGGTCGCGATCGCCATCCTTGCCCCTCGTTCTCGCAGTTTTTCAAGGTACTCTTTCGCAAAAGGTTTCAACTTTACAGTGTGGCCGTAAGTGTATGCCGCCATGTCATTCCATTCGCGCATTAATTCTTCGATGCTTTCAGGCAGTGCGAAACGCTTTATCGTATAAGCGGCGGTTTCATGAAAAGTCAACGGCATTATCGCTTCCATGTAATCTGGAGGAACGGCGATTCCCCGTTTCGCGAGAAAGTCGGCGTCAATTTGAGTCCATACGCCCATTGAATCAAGCAGAGTTCCGTCAAGATCGAAGATATACGCCTTATACTCTTTCATTCTCTCCCTTTGACAGTTATTTATAGCATAATGGGACGGAAAACGTAAGCGCGGGTAAAAATGGTTATTTTTTAGAAAACGTGATATAATAAGCCGAGACAATCGATTTATCCGGAGAGAAAAGGAATGGACGAAAACGAGAATGTAAATACTAATGATATTCCCATTAACACGATAGATCCTCCCGCTGTTGTGCTGGAACTTATACATCAATTAAAAGTAAAAGACGTAATGACCAACGCCGTTCTTACCGGAAAAAAAGATCAGACTTTAAGGCATATTCAGGCTTTGCTCAGGGAAAATAAAGTGGCGGGCATTCCCATTGTGGAAGGCAAACAGTTGGCGGGTATTGTCTCTACCGAGGATATAATCAACGCTCTTGAGAAAGGGTATATCGATTCTCTTGTCGAGGAAAAAATGACGCGGAATGTTATTTGTTTGCAGGATGACATGCCCCTTACTTTCGCTATTTCCTATATTAACAAATACAGGTACGGGCGTTTTCCCGTGCTTAACAAAGATCACGAGCTTGTGGGGATTCTTACTTCCAGCGACGTGATTCGCTCATTGTTAATCGAGATGAATCGCGAGGTTTTAAAGCTTGAAAAAATGCAAAAAAGCGCCTCAACAGCTTCTGTCTCTATGTACTCCGAAATGGAATTTACCACCGCCCATTATGATTTTGAGGTAGCCGGCAGGGCTTCCGCCGAGATCAAGAAAGCGCTTAAACAGCGTAATTTTGATCAGAAGTTGATCCGCCGCGTAGCTATTGCGAGTTATGAGCTTGAGATAAACCAAGTTGTTCATTCCAACGGCGGCGTGATGCGCTGTTCCGTTCTGCCGGACAAGGTGATTATTACGGCCTCCGACACGGGCCCCGGCATTGAAGACGTAAGCCTTGCGCTCAAAGAAGGATACTCGACTGCGAACGAATATGTCCGTTCCATCGGGTTCGGCGCGGGAATGGGGCTCGCTAACACAAAACGAGTTTCCGACGAATTTACAATTGAGTCCGCGCTTGGCAAAGGCACGACTGTGCGTTCCATTGTCTTTGTTAACTCGGCAAAGGATGAATCGTGAAAATATCGGAAATCGCCGCAGCCTTAAACGCCGAAGTCTGTCAAAGTGAATTTGAGGACGTTGAGGTTTCAGGCGCGTATACGTCAGATCTTCTTTCCGACGTAATGGCTAACGCCAAAGAAGGCGGCGCTCTTATCACCATACAGGCTCATAAAAACACAGTCGCCGTCGCGTCTTTGGTAAACATTTCCGTTTTAATTATCTGCAACTCGCGTCCGCTTCCCGACGATATGATGGCGGCGGCGAAGGACGAGGGAATCGCCGTTCTCCTTTCAAAGGAAAATCAATTTACGGTGTCCGGCAAATTATGGAGTCTGTTTCATGCTGGCGGATCTTCATAACCATTCGTGCCTTTCCCCATGCGGTTCCCTGGATCTTTCTCCGAGGTGTCTTTTGGAATTGGGCGCCGCCAAAGGATTGAAGCTGATGGCGCTTACCGATCACAACTCAAGCCTTAACTGTCCCGCCTTCGCGAAGCTAAGCCCTCAATACGGTATCATTCCGATTTTTGGGATGGAAGCCACCACTACCGAGGAAATTCACGTCTTGTGCCTTTTTACCAACCTTGAAGCGAGCATGACTTTCAGCGAATACGCCTATTCGATACTGACACCTTTTCTCAACAATCCCGAAAAAACTGGAGATCAGGTTTATGTTGATGAGGAAGACAATATTGAGGGCGAAGTTGAATATTATTTGGTTAACCCTATCGATCTTTCTGTTGATTCAATCGGCGCGAAAGTAAACGAGTACGGCGGGATCGTGATTCCCGCCCATGTGGACAGGTACGCCTTTTCAATGGTGAGTCAGCTTGGCGTGATAGTAAAAGGCCCTTGGGCGGCTCTTGAGTGCGTCCGAATTCCGCCGTCATTAAACGACAAGCCTTTGGACACTCTCGGTTATCCCATGACAACTTCCTCGGATGCGCATTATCCCGAGCATGTAGGCCGCCGCCCCTTTCAGCTTGATGTCAGCGCGGAGGAGTTACAGCCAGGCGGCATCGGGACCGAGGCGGACATTGAGGCCTTGAAAAAGGCGCTGCAGAAAAGACGCAGAGGGTAGTTTTTTTATTGAAAATGTCCGTTTTTGCCGATACATTATAATAAGATGAAGTATATATATTTTACAGTATTTTTCCTTATTACGGCGGGGCTTTTCGCGGCTCCGCTTGAGGGCGGTTACGCACGCGCTCCGGCGGCAACGGCGTCGCAGTCGGAAAAAGAGCAGGCTTACGCTGAGGCGCGGAACAAGGTAATCAGCGCCGCTGTAAAATACGAGAAGGTTCCTTACCGTTACGGCGGAGTCACCAAAAGCGGAATGGACTGTTCCGGATTTGTTTACGCTACTTTTAAAGATGCCTTGGGTGTTTCTACGCCGCGATCTTCTACGGGGCTTTATACATGGGCTGAGATTATCTCTCTTAATAATGCGCAGCCCGGCGATCTTTTATTTTTTAAGACCACAGGCGGCAATACAATTTCTCATGTCGGCATTTATCTTGGCGGCGGTCAATTTATTCATTCGGCGTCTTCGGGCCCCAGTACCGGGGTAATTTATTCTTCGCTTAACGAAAAGTACTGGTCTCGCTCATACGCCGCCGCGGGCAGAGTTTTCCCCGAAACATCGGGATACAATTCTGTTTTGGCAAGCGCTGAAAAACCATCTTCGTACGCAGGCGGCGCAAATGACGGCGGTTGGAACAAACCGTCCGCCTCGAATGTAAAATCTTCTTCCGGCGCCGGAACAAACCGTATTCTGTTCGGTTTTGCGCTTGCGCCGACATGGAACGGTTTTTTGGAAGACGGAAATTTAGTGAGAGGAATGACATCTCAGTTCCGTCTTGCCGCAGATACCGACATTTTTAAAATACGGATGATTTTCGGTTTTGAAACAAGAATGGAATACGACGGCGCACTTGGAGTTTTCAGACTTCCTTTTACGTTGTCATGGGGTTTCGACGACAGATACAGAGTTTTCGCGGGTCCCGTGCTAAGTTTCGGCAGTCCGTCAATTTATTCAGGAGAAAGAGAGAGATATTATTCCGGCGGAACAAGTTGGCTTGGAGCGATAGGCTTTACCGCAGCGCCGTTTATTTTAAAATCATCGTTTGGAGAGATAGCGCCCTATTTTGAAACTGCGTGGCAATACTATATCAGCGACAACGCAAGCGGTAATCTAAATGCTGATATTTCCGCAGGTTTGCGCTTTTCAACGGGCATACGGTGGACGAAGCAGATTCGGTAGACACGAAATTTTTATTTAAAGAGTTGCTTGATGAAAAAATCATTATTCAATGTTCTTATCGCGGTAATTGGATTTTCAATTATTTACCGTCTGGAAACCTAACGCCATTGATAACATGGACGCGCGTTTCAAAGGCAGGGCGGGCTCAACCGAAACGGGACAGTTCGCTTTTGCTTTGATAACAGTAAGACAGTCGATATATCCGCTCCCGCCTACATTGAGCTTGGGGGAAGAGGAAAAGATTGTTTTAGAATGACGATCCCTATTATGAATGATCGTACCAATGAACCGGTAGGGGTTATAATCTGTCAGCTTTTTACCGATGTATTACAAATTTATGCTGAGAACACAATTAAGCATAACGAAGAAGTTACCACTGTTGCCGTATACACCAACACCGTCCTGAATTTAGCCGTTTTTAGGCGAAAATAGCAAGCTGACACGGCGTTTATGCCCCTTGCGGTAACTATTAACAGGGTATATTCTATACATATTACTTTTAATTTGCGGGAAGATTTATGGGCGCGTTGGAAATAAAGACGATTTTTACCATAACCTTGTTCGGCTATAATATTCCGATAACGGAAACCGTTATCGTCTCGTGGATAGTAATGCTGATCCTTATAGTCGGCTCCCTGCTCCTTACCCGAAAGCTCAAGGAAGTCCCTACGGGGGCGCAGACGATTTTGGAAACCGGGGTGGAGTTCCTTAACAATTTCGCGAAAACCCGGTTCGGTCCTTTCGCTAAATTCCTCGGGCCTTATATGGGCTCGCTTTTCCTTTTTATTCTTATATCTAATTTAATCCCGGTTGTCTCTCTTGTGGAAGTTAAGGCTTTCGGGCGCGAATTTGTTCCGCCTTTTATGTTCCGACCGCCGACCAAGGACATTAACGTAACGGCGGCGTTCGCGGTAATTACGATTCTGCTTGTGCTGGTCTGCGGTTTCGCCGCAAGAGGATTTGTCGGCTGGTTTAAAAACCTGCTGAACCCCGTTCCCCTGATGCTTCCTTTCAATTTAATGGATTACGGAACCCGCCTTCTGTCGCTTTCTCTGCGGTTGTTCGGAAATATGCTCGGCGGTTTTGTGTTGATGTCCATGATCGAGGGGGCGCTTGCGCTTGCGCTTCCCGTGGTTCCTTCGCTGTACTTTGACTTTTTTGACGGGATTGTGCAGGCGGGGATTTTTGTGTTTTTATCCAGTCTCTATATTTCAGAGGCTGTGACAATTGAGACAGAGTAAAAGTTTTTATAGAAAGTATTTATAGGAGGATACAA
>Ga0268262_10000604_pt1 | contig 46962 bp, 40 predicted proteins | sample TergutNc150P3_FD_190354 | JGI IMG/M metagenome (GOLD analysis project Ga0268262, IMG submission 190354) | Nasutitermes corniger P3 segment gut microbial community from laboratory colony in Florida, USA - Nc150 P3 (SPAdes) (version 2) | ecosystem: Host-associated > Arthropoda: Insects >... | reverse complement strand
TGTCTAACCTGATATGCCTTTGCTTGAGACCCATTAGGTTGTAAATTAAGTATTTCATCAATATCTTGTCTGTAAAAAATATGATGACTTCCTTTGATTCGTTCATTAAAACTCATTGCTGACAACAGATGAGTAAGTTCTGTAAATCTTATTGATTGGTCATTCTTGCCTGAGAGGATATTAGTAAATAATTTGCTATATTTTCCCATTTATTATGTAACCTTCAATCTCCCAACAAACAAATCATACTCCACTTGCTCCTTTTAATTCAATCCTCCTCAATAACACACCCCAACATGATTCTTCTTGCAAATTGCCGCCAGTGTTGAGTCATTCGTAACCAACGTTCCTGCGTGTCTTCTTGCGGCTATTTTTAACAGGGTTTCTGCCGCTCCGGAAACATGAATAATTAGGATCACCTATCCCTATCCTCACGGATTGCTTTTACAAAGTCAAAATTCTTTGCTTCTTCAGGAATATCACGGCTATTTATTTCTTCAATCAAACGCCGTCTTTTTTCTTTTAAGGAATTCAATTCCTTAAAAAAATACCCCACCACTTCCCCATACTTATCCTGCGCTGAAAGACATGTATCCATAAGAAACCTCGGCGTTTTTTCAAACTCTTTCAACCCTCGGTAGTAAAACATTTTATACTCATCTTCAATAATGAAAGGGGTAATGTTGTGTTTAAGACATTCCTTAAAAAGTATAATTCTGCCGACACGGCCGTTGCCGTCCTGGAAAGGGTGAATTTTTTCAAACCGATAATGAAAATCTACAAGCGCGGAAAAATCAACGGCGGTCTTGTGATAAGAGTCAAGCAAAGCAGCAACAGCGGCGCCGACTTCCGCCGGAGCTGTTGTTTCCATATCGCCGACTACGTTTGGGCGGGTTTTGTAATCACCGATTTTGAACCATTCTTTGCGAGAGTCAGAGGTATTGATTTTCAATATTCGATGAAATTCTTTTATCATTTCTTCCGAAAGATTTTTATCCGCAACATCAAGCATATAATCAAAACATATAAAATGATTTACCGTTTCGATAATATCATCAACATTGGCGGTTTCGTCGGGAGCTACGTTCAAGGTATTGGTTTCAAAAATATAGCGGGTCTGTTCTTCGGATAATTTACTGCCTTCAATACGATTGGAATTATACGCAAGCTTTATTTGGGTAGTATGATACAAACTACCCTTGAGCCGCATGGATTTTTCTTCCTGTAAATGTTCAAGAAGGCTTGTTTTCATCTTTTTATTATATCAAAAAAAATGTTTTTTTACTACAAATTAACTCTTTGTTCGTGTGCGTACCTTAGGTACGATTCGTGCGGCTCTTGCCCAACCCCCTCATTTTTCTCTATAATTCTCTCATGGCAAAGTATCCTTTTGAAACAATAGAACCCAAGTGGCAGAAGTATTGGGAAGACAATAAAACTTTTAAGGTTACAGAGGACTCGTCTGTTCCAAAGGACAAGCGGCGCTATGTGCTTGATATGTTTCCGTATCCGTCGTCGCAGGGGCTTCATATCGGCCACCCGGAGGGTTATACCGCTACCGATATTTATTGCCGCTATCTGCGCATGAACGGTTACAATGTGCTTCACCCGATGGGCTTTGACGCTTTCGGGCTTCCGGCGGAAAATTACGCCATTAAAACGGGGACGCACCCGGCTGTTACTACTGCCGCCAATATTAACACTTTCCGCACTCAGATAAAAAGACTCGGTTTCTCCTACGATTGGGATCGCGAGGTCGATACTTCCGCCGAAGATTATTACCGCTGGACTCAGTGGATTTTTCTCAAGCTCTTTGATAAAGGTCTTGCCTACGAAGCGGAAAGCCCCATTAACTGGTGTCCTTCCTGCAAGACGGGGCTTGCCAATGAAGAAGTAAAAGACGGTCTTTGCGAACGATGCGGAGCGAAAGTTACGCGCAAACGAATCCGCCAGTGGATACTTAAAATTACAGCGTATGCCGAACGCCTGCTTGCCGACCTTGACGGTCTTGACTGGCCTGAGCCTGTAAAGTTAATGCAGCGCAACTGGATTGGGCGCAGCGAGGGCGCTAACGTAACATTTAAAATCGACGGTCATAAGGACGAGCTTGAAATCTACACCACACGCCCCGATACTCTTTTCGGCGCTACATACATGGTTCTCTCTCCCGAACACCCGCTTGTCGAAAAAATCACCGCGCCCGATCAAAAACAGGCGGTAAACGCCTACATCGAAGCGGCGGCGCGCAAGAGCGATCTTGAGCGCACGGATTTAGCCAAAGAAAAAACGGGCGTCTTCTGCGGCGCTTATGCGATTAATCCCGTAAACGATAAAAAGATTCCTATCTGGATAGCGGACTATGTTTTAATTTCTTACGGCACGGGCGCGATTATGGCTGTTCCCGCCCATGACGAGCGCGACTGGGATTTTGCCAAGGCGTTCAACTTGCCGATCATTCTGGTTGTCGCGGGCGAGAAACCTCAAGCCGGAAAGGATTATTCCGCCGAGCCGAAAGAGTGTACCGTTGCGGACGGCTACTCCGTTAACTCGGATAAATTCACGGGGCTTCCCACTTCCGAGACAAAAAAGAAAATAACCGACTGGCTCGAGGAAAAGAAAATCGGCAAGAAGGCGGTAAACTACAAATTGAGGGACTGGATTTTCAGCAGGCAACGGTACTGGGGCGAACCGATTCCTGTCGTGCATTGCGCTAAATGCGGAATTGTTACAGTGCCTGAAAGCGAGCTTCCGCTTAAACTGCCTAACGTAAAAACTTACGCGCCTACGGGAACGGGCGAGTCCCCTCTCGCTGGTATTGACGAATGGGTGAATACCACCTGCCCAAAATGCGGCGGGAAGGCAAAGCGCGAAACAAACACTATGCCTCAGTGGGCAGGTTCTTGCTGGTACTACATACGCTACCTCGATCCGAAGAACAGCAAGGAATTTGCCGCCAAAGAAAAAATCAACTATTGGCTTCCTGTGGACTTATATGTCGGGGGCGCGGAACACGCGGTGCTTCACCTTCTGTACAGCCGCTTTTGGCACAAGGTACTCTACGATCTCGGTCTTGTGAATACCGTCGAGCCGTTTCAGCGATTGATCAATCAGGGAATGATTCTTGGCGAGGACAACCAGAAGATGAGCAAGAGCAGGGGCAATGTAATTAATCCCGATGATGTTATCAAAGAATATGGAACAGATTCGCTCCGACTGTACGAAATGTTTATGGGCCCTCTGGAAGTCAGCAAGCCGTGGAATATGTCGGGCGTTTCGGGCGTGTCTCGTTTTCTGGAGCGGCTTTGGGTTATCGGCGAAAAACCTCTTTGCGACGCTGAACCGGGAAGTGATGCGGCGGGCGGCGCAGCTTTGCAAAAACTTTTGCACCGTTCCATAAAAAAAATTACCCACGATACAGACAATCTATGTTTTAATACGGCTATAAGCCAGATGATGATCTACTCGGGCGAACTTGCGAAACTTGCGGAAATTCCCCGTTCAATGTGGCAGCCGCTTGTTATAATGGCCGGCGCTTACGCTCCGCACCTTGGCGAGGAACTTTGGGAAAAACTGGGTAACAAAAATACTGTTTCCGCCTGCAAATGGCCTGTTTTTAACGATGCGCTGACTCACGATGACGAAGTTAATGTCGTGGTTCAGGTAAACGGGAAAATCCGCGATAAATTTACCGTACCTGTCGGATCGTCAAAAGAAGAATTGGAAAAGACCGCTTTTTCCTTGCCCGATGTAAAAAAATGGCTGGAAGGGCAAACCGTAAAAAAAGTTATCATTGTGCCGGATAAACTGGTTAATATAGTAATATAAAGATATGAAGAAACCGGAAACAACAACAAAAGAGCTTGACGTGTTTTTTAAGAGTTTTCTTGATATAGAAGGCTTTATTGGCGCTGATAATTCCCTTAACGGAATTCAGGTTGATAATGACGGCTCGGTTGTTAAGAAAATCGCCTTTGGAGTGGACGCCTCGATGGAAACATTTGAGGGGGCTGCTGCCGTAAACGCCGGTATGCTCTTTGTTCACCACGGATTGTTTTGGGGCTCTCCCTCCGTTATAACGGGAAATCTTAGGCTCCGTATTAAATTTTTAATCGAACATAACATTTGTTTGTATGCGGTACATTTGCCACTTGATCAACATCCAAAACTGGGGAATAATGCCGTTCTGGCGGAACTTTTAGGGTTGGAGAACATCGAGCCTTTTGGCGCTTACCACGGGCGAAAAATCGGCTATAAAGGGACTTTTCCAAAACCTGTTACAATTGAGGAAGCGGTAAAAAAGATTGATTTTATGGGCAGACCGCCCGTTGGAATTTTTCCTTTCGGGAAAAAAGAAATTTCCAGCGCTGCGGTTATGTCAGGCGGTGCGGCGGACAGCGCAAGGGACGCTATTGAGAACGGAGTTGATTTGTTTGTAACAGGCGAAAGCGCCCATCAGGTTTACCATGAATGCATGGAAGCTAAATTAAATATGATAGCGGGCGGTCATTATAATACGGAAGTTTGGGGAGTGCGTGCCGTTATGCGCCATTGTAACGCCGAGCTTGGCATAGAAACTGAATTTGTCGATATACCGACAGGGTTGTAAAATTTATTTATTGGAGTAGAAAATGGAATTTAAATTGAAGCTGGAGAAAGAAAGAATACTGCCGCTTTCGTTAACGGCATTTATTATTCTTGTGGATCAAATTACAAAAGCGATTATCGTAAAACTAAGGCCGGGGATTGGGCTTGTTAAAGATGTTTTTAATAACAATTTCCTGTGGATTTTTCACGCCAGGAACAAAGCAATAGCGTTCAGCCTTGGCGAGAATTTTCCCGATTCCGTAAAAAAGGTTGCGTTTATTATCGTGCCTGTTTTGGTTTTGGGTTTTCTTATATGGTACTACTTAAATTCCGATGATTTTACAAAGATACAAAGATGGGCGGCGGCGGGCATTATCGGCGGAGGCATTGGCAATATTATCGACCGGATTTTCAGGACGGACGGTGTAGTTGATTTTATCAGCGTAAGGCTATACGGGTTTCTTGGATTTGATCGCTGGCCCACTTTTAATCTTGCCGACTCTTCCGTTGTTGTGTGCTGTATTTTGCTGTTTGTATCAATATTTATTTCTTCACAGAAAAAAGAAAAGGAGCCGTTAAATGAATAAAAAAGTCAACACGCTTTTGTTCATTTGCTGCGCTACGCTTTTTAATATTATTATAGCGTTAATCAGTTTTATTGTGCTTACGCTTTTGTATATAAGATTCCTCATGATGCAGATGCCGGAAACAAGCCGCTCATGGGCTTTTACAGGCATCTTTCTTTTATCCATCAGCGTATCGTTTTTGGTTTACCGGATTGTATTAAAACACTTAATAAACAGGATCGAGATAGAAAAATATTTTGATCCGCTGTTTGTAAGCAAACACAGAAAACCAAATTAATCTTCGCCGCGAAAAAGACGGACAAATTCTTCCGTGCTAATTTCTATCGCCCCTAAATCTTTTTTGTAATCAAGTGGCATTCCAAGATCAAAAAACGAGAACCCCTGTTTCTGCAAGTGGCGTGCGGCAAGGATGATTTGCACCGTCCCCGCGTTATCTTCGTCATAAAAACCGGAATAACTTGTGTAAACCTTGCCGCAGACAACGCCGAATTCTCCGGCGACAAGCTTTCCTTCACGGTAAAGGGCGAATGATGCGGGGCGGGCATTTTCCGAAGCAGCAAGACGCCCGCTGTCATTTTCGCCGCCGCCGTAGGTATTCCGAATTTTTTTTATACATTCAACCAAAGGCGGAGTAAGCCAGTCCGACTTGTGTTTTTCCACACAGCGGTCAAGGATAAATTCAAATTCAGCGTCCGCCCGCAATTCATAGCGGTTTAAAAACCGGCGGATCGATTTTTTAATATGCAAATTTTCAAAGAAAAGGACTGAACGGACAAGATGCAGTCTTGGAAGTAAAATATAATCCGGTTCCGTATCGTCTTCGGACAAATTCATTGACATTACCAAAAATCCGGCTTCCATCAATTTTGCGATAAATTCCGGGTCAAAATCACCGGCAAGGCAAAAATCCTTGTCGTAGTCTGTCAAAAGCATGGCGTCTGTAATCATATTACAGTCGTCCTGAGGGGAGATGAAAATATGTCCGGAAAGGGTATAATTCAGATACACACGCTTGACCTTTTTTCATGAATATTATAGACTAAAAATCTAATTTTGTTTTTAACCTTTTTTATAGGAGAATATATAATGAAGCGGACTTATCAACCTAGCAAAGTCAAGCGGAACCGTAAATTCGGCTTTCGCGCACGTATGAAAGACAGGTGGGGACGGCTTGTACTGAAACGCCGAAGGGCAAAGGGCCGGTACAAACTGACGGTTTCTGACGAGAAAAAGCCTTATTAGCTGTAATAACGTCTCTTTTCGCTTCAGACGAAAGGAGCATTTAAAGGGAAGGAACGAAATCCGGAAGGTTTTTGAAAAGGGCAGCCAGTTTTTCTGCCGGGGCGCTAAACTTTATGTTTTTAAGAGTGATTTGCCCCACAGCCGGATTTGTTTTACTTTTCCAAGAGGGTTTGGAAATGCAGTTGCCAGAAACCGCGCAAGGCGTCTTGGGCGTGAGGCTTTCAGGCTGTTAAATGGCCGGTTGCTCGACAACCAGCTTTGCGGCGGTTATGACTTAATACTGCTAGTCTATCCGGAAATAAACATGGCTCTTTCCGGCAGACTGAAACAATTTGAATCCCTCTTTAACAAAGCCGGTTTATTGAAATGAAGAAGATAGCTTTAGTTTTTATTCGCTTTTATCAAAACGCGGTGTCTCCCCATTTCCCTCCGGCTTGCAGATATTACCCGAGTTGTTCATCTTATGCTTATGAAGCGGTGAGTAAATACGGTGTTCTGCGAGGCAGTTTGTTGGCTGTCAGAAGATTAGTGCGCTGTCATCCTCTTCACGCCGGCGGATATGATCCTGTACCTTGAAATTTTTTATTAAGGAAGTAAAATGGAAAAAAATACGGTTTTAGCGATAATTCTTTCTACCATTGTAATTATTGGTTTTTATGTGGCGCAGGTGGTACTCTTTCCGCCCAAGCCTGTTGAACAGCAGAATGTTCAACCGCCTGCAGCGGTACAGCCCGCTCCTGATTCGTCTCAGATTACGCAGCAGCCTGATGCGCAGCAAGCAGCGTCGCAGCAAGCAGCGTCGCAGCAAGCAACGACACAGCAAGCGGAACAGCAAACAACTGCGTCTCAGCCTGATTTGGACGCAGGCCCGAAAGAATTACAGTACATAACGGTTGATACGGAGTTTATGACAGTCACCCTTACCAATGCAGGCGGCAATGTTGTTTCATGGAAACTTAAGGGGCACAAAGATAAGGAAGAAAATGTAGATATGATTCTTGCCGGCGATAAAGAACCGCAGGCTTTTTCCATAGCGTTCGGCGGCACAGACGCTCAGCCCGTTACATCTTTGTTTAATGTAAATAAAATATCTGAATATTCCATAGAATTCTACCGTGACTTTTCAAACGGTGCAGACGGAAGGTTCCGCCTAACCAAACGGTACGATTTTAAGCCCAGAGATTATATGTTTGAACTGACTATAACTATGGACGGCGGATATTCAATGTCCGGCTTTAATTTTGCCGGCAGCGCATATACATTGGCCTTTGGTCCGCAGATAGGGCCCAAGTTTGTAAAACTGGATAACCGTTACGATTACAGGCACTATTTAACTTTCACAAACGGAAAAAGAAAAAACGCCAAGGTTAATGATGTTATAGATACCCGTCCGTCATGGGCAGCGATTTCCGGCAAGTATTTTACTTTTATAGCGATTCCCTATCTTGCGCAGTACAATGTCATTTTTTCGGAAAAGGCAGAGCCGGGCATTTCTTCCGCTTCAAGGCTTAGTATTATCCGTCCCGCCGTTACAGCTTCTAAAGCGGCGGATACATACCGTTTTTATCTTGGACCTAAAACACAGGAAGCGCTTGCCGTCTATAATTCGGGCAGGAACGAATTTGGGCTTAAAGACACTCATCTTGAAGAAGCGGCCAGTACGCGCGGAATTCTGTCTCCGCTGGAAAAATTGTTAAAATGGCTGCTCATTCTTTTTTATAATATTACACCTAACTACGGTGTTGCGATTATCCTGCTTACATTGTTTATAAAAATCCTATTTTTCCCGCTTACAAAAAAAGGCTCGGAAGCGACTTTGCGAATGCAGGCGCTTGCGCCAAAAATTAAGGAAATACAGGATAAATACAAGAACAATCCGCAGAAACAGCAGCTTGAAATGGGAAATTTTTACAAGCAGGAAGGATACAATCCCATTTCCGGCTGTCTTCCCATGCTTCTGCAAATACCGATCTTCCTTGCCATGTATAATTTGTTTAACAACCATTTTGATCTGCGAGGTGCGGCGTTTATTCCCGGTTGGATACCTGATCTTTCCGTGCCTGAGTATATCTGGAATTTCCCCGGCGGTTTCAGCCTTCCGTTTTTGCATTGGACGGCGCTAAGGGCTTTGCCGTTTATCTATGTCGGCTCACAGTTAATTTACGGCAAGGTAACGCAGACTCCCGGACAGCAGGCAAACAGCGGGCAGATGAAGATGATGTTATACATCATGCCGATAGCGTTTTTCTTCATCCTTTATGATGTGCCTTCCGGGCTGCTGATATACTGGATTTTTTCCAACATCCTTACGCTGGTACAGCAGTTGATAATAAACAAGTATATTCAGGCGAAGAAAGAGCAGGTTATAAATCAACCTGAAGAAAAGACTGTTATAGCGCCAAGAAAAAAGAAAAACAGGTAATCCTTGGTTTTTGGGATTATCCTTTAATGTTAAGGAGATACTTATGGAGTATGAATTTGAAGGCCGTACCGAAAAAGAGGCAATCGACAATGCGGCGAAAGAACTAGGGCTGGAAAAAGACGATTTTGACGTGGAGATTCTGGAAACCCAGAAAAACGGTCTTTTCAAAAAAGGCTTTGTGAAGATAAGGGTTCATACCGGAAACACAACGTTTCAAAGGAATGCGTTTCAGGGAAACGCGTTTCAAGGAAACGAGTCTTCTTCGGAAAATGAAGCGAGGCAAAGGACGGGAGGAAGCAAGGCGATCTTCGGCGAGCCTGTGCCTCAAAATGAATTTGAGGAAAAAATGTCGGAATTTACGGCAGGCATTATTGAAAGAATGGGTTATCCCGGCAAGGTTACGATTCTTTTCAGGGAAAAGCACAAAATCGGGATAAAAATCGATTCAGAACATTCCTCTATCTTGATTGGTAAAAAAGGCAAAAATCTGGACGCTCTTCAGCTTTTGTTGAATATTTACGCCGGCAGGCTTGGCAGAGATGATATTCGTGTAATTTTGGATACCGAAAATTACCGTATCCGCAGGGAAGAGTCCCTTGTGCGCCTTGCGTATAATGTGGCGGAAAAAGTGCGTGAAAGCCGTGATTCCATTCTGCTTGAACCGATGAATCCTTTTGACAGATGGCTTATCCACACAACATTAAATGATATCAACGACGTTGAAACCAAAAGCGAGGGAGATGGTTTATATAAACAGGTAAGGGTTTTTTACCGCGGGTTAAAATGAAACGAATAATTGCTGTTTTTTTGATATTCATCTTTGTTACTCCCTGTGTTTTTTCAATCCCGCTTGAGGAACTGACCGGGGCTGAAAACGCCAATCGTCTGCAATCGGGTTCTGTTTCAGAAACACAAGTTGGAAAACCGGCGCTGAAATTACTGCCCGCTCTGCCTGAGCTAAAGCAATTAACCGCCTCTTCCATGACTTCACTTGAGCCGACTATTACGGTCGAAACGCTGTACCTTTATAAAAAGCCTGTTTCCGCCTCTTGGAACAATACCCTGCGGACGGCGTTATTTAATAAGATGACGGCTATAAGCACCCTTACCGGTATTGAGTATTTTTCGGCAAGCCGTAATGCCATGAGGACTTTTTATGAATATTCCTCGGTAATAGACTCGCCGTCGTCCAAAAAACCGCTTTCTGATCCCGTTTTTGAGCAGCTTCCGGCGCAGTATACGCTTTACGCAAGGCAAAAAGACCTTACCTTTGGGGATAATATCTACCTTTACGAATATACGGCGGTAAAAGACGCTTTATTTTTTATCCAGGAAAATATGACCTCTCTAAGTTACGGAATAATCCCGGCGGTAGGCAAAAACAAGCTTAAGTCGGTTCTGGCTGTAATTGACTGCGGTGATTCACTGTTAATTTACGCTGTTTCACTGGCAAAAGCCGCATCTGTTCCCGGAATGACGGACAGGATAGGCAATTCATTCAGAAACCGGGCGGATGCGGTTTATAAATGGTTTATTTCCGGCGCGGATAAGGTTTTTTAACAGAAACTATAAATAAAATGCCTTTTTTATCTTCTAAAAGTAATATACAATTGAAGAATATAACGGAATTTGCCGAAATTAATAGTATTATATACTATATAGAAAGGATGGTAGAATATGAGGTTATTAACCAGATCTGATTTTGACGGCCTGGCTTGTGGGGCGCTTTTAGTGTATTTGGGACTCATTGATGAATGGAAATTTGTCCATCCTAAAGATATTCAAGACGGTCTAATTGAAGCCAATGATAACGATATATTGGCGAATATTCCCTATATTAAGGGCTGTAAACTGTGGTTTGACCATCATTCCAGCGAATCCGAGCGGTTAGGAAAAAATATCTATTTTGAGGGAGTTTCAAGACCGGCTCCAAGCTGCGCAAGGGTAGTTTATGAATATTACGGGGGCGACGTAAAACTGGGGAAATTTGCGGAGATGATTCACTATGTAGACAAGGTGGATTCAGGCGATCTTACTGCCGATGAAATTTTAGACCCAAAAGGTTGGATTCTTCTTGGTTTTATCATGGATCCGCGCACAGGGCTCGGCCGTTTTAGAAATTTTACAATCAGTAACTACGATTTAATGAAAAATCTGGCTTTAGCGTGTACCGAAAAAAATATTAATGAAATTCTCACCATGCCGGACGTAAAAGAACGTCTGGATTTGTACTTTGAACAGACGATTAATTATAAAGAGATGATTCTTAAATATGCCAAGCCGGTTGATAATGTTATTATGATAGACCTGCGGGATGTGGATACAATTTATGCCGGAAACCGGTTCTTTATTTACACGCTTTTCCCCGAGCAAAATATTTCAGTCTGGGTTGTGGACGGCCGGAACAAAGTAAATGTCGCTATTACAGTCGGATACAGCATTATTAACCGGACTGCGACTGTAGATGTCGGCGCGCTTTTGCTCTATTACGGCGGCGGCGGCCACAGGCAGGTGGGAACCTGTCAGATTCCATACGATGACGCAGACAAGGTTATTGCCGAAATTCTGGAAAAGTTAAAACACTAAAACGCAGTGTGCTAATCTACAGTAAATATCTTGTTTCTAAGAGACATTGCCAGCTTATAGTATTCGGCTCTTGTTGTTTCCCGTACAGGGAAAGAATACCGCAGGGTTTCCAATTCTCCCTTTGTGTCAGCCATTTCGCATAATGCCGTGTAACCGCTTTCTTTTACGCCGTGAATTCGCACAGCCAGCCTGAATCTTGCGTTTAACGCTTCTTTTTTTAAGCCCGCTCTTAAAAGCGCCTTTTCAAGGTATTTGTTTGGCTTTGCATCTTCTTCAAAAACCAACTCCAAATGTACAGGCAGTTTCATTCCCGCTTGATTCACCGCTCCCCGGTTCAGCGCGAAAAGTTCTTCCGCGTTTTTTAAGGCTTTATAACAGTTGGCAATATATTCTTTTTCCCAGAAAGGATCAAATCCGTGTATGGCTTTTTCTATAAGGTGTTTCTTTTTGAATAAATCGCCTTCTTTGTAATCATAAGAAGGAATTGCGGCCGGAATGAGCGTTGTTTCAAAAGTACGGGCTTTATTCAGATAAGTAACGGCTCTGCGCGGATAATCCTGAAAGGCGTTGTAATATTGGATAAGCGAATCAAGATGAACGTTATCGTTGTTTAATGTTGTCCCGTATGCGTTTGCCGAGGCAAGGCAGTATTTTCTGTAGAGTTTAAGGTTTACCTCTTTTTTCAGCGTATACGAAATTGTTCTGAACAGCGACAGAATTTTTTCTTTTAATGTTGCCTTCGGCAAAAACCGTTCCGTATTCAAAAGGCCTGAATATGTGTCCGCAAGCGTTAAATGAATGTCTCTTTTATAACGGTCGGGGTCTATTCCGAAATTCAACATCCATGAATTGTTACTGTCTTTTAGGCAGTCTTGCGCGTAAAGCCGGGCTTCTTCAAGCCGCCCTGATGTTTGGTAAGCCTGCGCGAGACTAAGCTTTGCAAGCGGAGAAGTGTCGGTTTCGTAAGCTGTCTCGTACTCTTTTTGGGTTTCTGTCAGTTTTAACTGACGCTTTAAAAGTTCTCCGCGCGCAAGGCGGCCGGATGCCCTGTTGGATATTCCCAGCGAAAAATTAGCCGCATCCATGCAAAGCTCATAACGGTAAAAACGAGATTCCAGAATTGAAAGGTTATACCACGCTATTGCGGTATATTCATCATCATTGTTTTCTTTTCCCAATTCGATACATTTACCGTACCAATATTTACTGTCATCGTAGCGGTACATGTCCGAGTAAATAATTCCAAGCGCCATTGATATATTTTTATTATAACCAAAACGATCAACCGCCGAAGAAAGCAGTCTTTCCCCGTCCGCAAGCCTGTGGACTTTGAAATACATCCAGCCGAGATTGCCAATAGCTTCAATGTTATCCGGTTCAATTTCAAGTACACATTCATATATTCTTACCGATTCTGTATCACGGTTAAGATATCCTGCGGTTTTTGCAAGCCTGTTTAAGACAGATACATTATAAGGATTAAGGTTTTCAGTTTTCCGGTACTCGTCCCAAGCAAGATTGTAAAGGGAACGGTCGTAATAAAGATTTCCTAAAGCCATCGGGAAGCGCGCGTCGCCGGGAAATGTTTTTGAGCCTTCCTTGTATAATTCGATTGCCCTTTCCCAATTTTCAGAATAACCTGCGCCGGAGGCTTCCATGAAAAGGGTGTCTGCGCTTATGTCTTCTTTGTTATTCTGCGCCGAGGCTTGCTGTGAATTGTTTTGAGCACCTGTGATAAGCCCAATTAAAAGAAATACTGTTAACAATCTTCCGGGTGATATTAAGGATAAGGGAAAGATCCATGCCGTTATACGCCTCCAAAGAGGGACATTTGCGTTGTAAGAAGAGCGGAATTTCCGGTAGTTCTCCTGTTGAAGATCAAGCTCCTGTTTTGAATACTCCGGTGCGAAACGTGCGGCGGCGGCGGACTTGTACAGCGAATATATGCCGTTGAACCGGTTATTAACCTGTAACGCCCATTCCGGTTCTGAAAGGCTGTAGGTCAGACCGCTTTTCCGCCGCAAGCCCGCAATGCGAAGAAGGCGGATTGCGTGTTTGAAATACCGAACGGATTTTTTTCTTAAGTTTTGCGTAAGGAAAACGGAAAAGTATAAACCGCAGCGGATATAAAGAGAGAGAACAATTAATATGAAGGCAAACAAAGGCAACCTGTTGTTTCGCAGAAGAATATAAACGTTTTTAGTAAATGAATTATCGCCTGAAATATATTCAATATCACCCGTATTTACTTTTGCCTTTAAGCTGTAGCGGTTTTCAAGGATTTCACGCATTAGTTTTTCAAAAAGCGCCGGATCAGCGCCCGCCGAAAAACTGATCTCCTCATCTTCGGCGATTTTTTCCGCAGTGGGATTAAATTCAATCCAGCCGTATTCGGGAAAAGCCGCCTCGACCCATGCGTGCGCCATGTAGGAACGCACCGGATAGTAGTCAAAAGTATTTGTTTCCTGTTCTACATAGAAACCGGCGGCTAAACGGGTGGGGATTCCCAAAGAACGCAGGAGCAGCGTCATGGCAAAAGCGTAGTATGAGCAGTAGCCTTTTTTTGATTGAAAGAGAAACCACCAAAGCTGATCTCCGTCGGGGGCGATACCGGGTTTTAAGCTGTACCGGTAATCGCCGTATTTAAGGTAATTATACACGGCTATAACTTTGTCTGCGTAGGTAGGACAGCCTTCTGTTATTTCTTCGGCAAGAGCGCGGATCTTCTCATCTTTCCCGTATTCCGTGTACATTTTATATTCATCTTCGCTTAATTCCAGATCGGAAACCGCAGGCCAAATAAGAGTACTTGCAATCAGATCGTTAATTTCCGCATCGCTTACAAGGCTGTTTACCGCATAGGCGGCTTTAAAAGATGATACGTTCCGGTTTTCATAAGGAATAATTTCGACAGGCTCTTTTATTCCGATAAAAGCGTTATTTTCAACATTTACCAAAAAATATTCCTGCAAAGAAAAGCGGGAGTCCTTAAAATAAGGAGGAGCAAGAAAAAGCTGATTGCCGGGAAGTTTTTGCGGATGCGTTTTTTCATCAAATTCTTCGTTTTTATAAAAACCCAATCTCTTGTTATATCCTGAAAGCACAGCGCGGCGAAGAAGGACATGATTATCATTTTCTTTTTTTACAATCAGGATTAAATCGTTTTTTACGGAAATTTCAGGATCAAGTTTTAAAAGTTTGGTAAAATCAAAACTGAAAAATCTAGGCTCTAAAAGACCGCCGCCCATTTCCGCCGCTTGTTCCTGAATCGGTTTTAAGAATAAGAAACCGCCTGTTGCGATGATTACAAGAAGTGCTGAGGCGGCAAAACATTTTTCTTTTGCACGCAGTTCTGTTTCGGGCGGCATGGAAAAAAGAAGGGCGAGCGCCTGTAAAAAAATAACGGCGGCAAACATGACAATCATCACTATCGGCCAGCGGTAAATTTCTATTTTGCCTGTTCTGGCGACGCTGAAAATAAAGAGGAGCAGTGAAGTGTCCGCTATTACGGCCGCCCTTAAAAACTTCCGCGAGCGGATGGAAAAAAATGTCGTTACCGCGCTCCAGTAATACGGGAACAGAGAGACAAAATTATTCCGGTCAAGGTTAAGCAGCATGGAGTCAAAAATAATTGCCGTGGCGTCTGTTCTATCCGGGATAAAAAACCTCGGCATTGCGGTCAGTAATCTGCCTGCCCACGGAATAATGGCGATGGAAATGACGGCCATCGCCGCTTTAATTTGTTTGCCGTTCGTTCTTAAAACGGAAAGAAAAGCGGCGGCGGCAAATCCCGCAAGCAGGGTAACTGTAAAAATATTGGTATCCGCAAGATCCGCCGCAATTAACCTGAGTTGAAAAAGGATTATAAAAACAGCGGCGGAACGGGAGGCAAGCGCGTAATAGTTATCTTTTTCCATTACTGTACCCCGGCGGCGTAAATAAACAGCAATTCTATTGGGCGGTTTGCGTTGTCCGCCATGAATTTATCCAGCGCGAAATTGCCTGTATCATTTCTTGGCAGCGCTAAAATGATTATACCCCGGTCTTCTGTTACAGGCGGCAGTACCGCAGGTGTCTCCGTAGGCAGCGCCGCCGGATAAGCGAGAAAGAATCCCAGTTCCGCCTGAGTTAATGAACCGCTGCTTGCCGCGCCGCCGCTTTTTTCAATTTGGCCCGTATAACCAATTTGGATATTTATCTCCTTGCCGGCATTGTTGATAATCGCAAGCGCGTTTTCACAGAGTAAATCTACCGCATCCTGAACATTGTTTGCAGAGTAGAGCGAATCGTATTGGGTATCAATTAAAATTGTCAGGCCGGAAGAAGGCGGCGGTTCGCGTTCTCCCTGACGGACAATAAGTTCGCCGCCGTGGCCGTACAGTTTCCAGTTAATGCGCCGAGGATCGTCGCCGGGCACATAGGGACGGTGATCAATAAGGTAATCGGTTCTTTCAAGAGAAAGAATGTCCTGTCTGTTCGCCTCTCCGCCTCTCGCTTTAAAAGAAACCGGTTCGGAAGCGGCATTTGGACTGACAAGCAGGCGGGCGTTGTTTGCCGCTCCATTATCAAAAGGTATACGGTAGGCGAACCTGAAAAAACCAAAAATGTCAAAAACGGCAAATTCATCATAAGCGGAAAAATACGCTCCCCGCTTTTTCACCTGAAAACTTTGCCGTAAGCCGTTTTTATTTTCCGGCTTAAAATCGTAAGTAACGCGCCTTCCGTCCTTTGTGCTCAACAGTATACGGCAGCGGACAAGAACGCCAGGAAACTGAAAAATATTTTTTCCGGCGGCATCGTTATTGTACCGGTACACCGTGTTTGTCTTTTCCATGCATACAATCTTTTCAGGCTCAAGACGAATCGAAATATTTTTCGCCCTGCGGCGGTGAAGCAGCGCAAGCAGCAGAGTCATAACAAGGCAATATGTCCATATCGCAAGAATTACAGTACCTGTCAGAGTAAGAACAAGCTCGCGCCTGATTGCCCCCGCCGTAAATGAAAGGATAATTATGAGCAGAATAAACACACCCATTGTACAGGGATAAAAAACCGCAGTATGATTAACTTTTCTTTTTTCCATCGGTTACCAAACCGTCAATTCTGGCAAGGCAAATTTCACGGATGATGTTTTCGCTTGATGACCTTGGGTCGCGAAGCCTTACGCGGTGCGCAAGCACAGGCGCGGCAAGGAACGCCAAATCTTCATCAATAACATAGTCCCTGCCCTTTACAAACGCGCGCGCTTTTACCGCCGACAAAAAGTGCAAGCCCGCTCTGGGACTTGCTCCAAGGCTGAAACTTTTATGGATACGGGTGTCCCTGACTATATCGGCAATTGCCTCTTTAATTGACCTGTGGCAAAAGACGGAGGCCGCAGCCTTTTTTGCCGCAATAAACTCTGTCACACTGATAACAGGCTCAAGTTTGGCAAGCCCCTCTTCGGCGGGATTTTCTTCGAGGATAGCCAACTCCGCCTCGCGGTCGGGATATCCCAAAGCAAGCTTCATCATAAACCTGTCAAGCTGTGCGGCGGGAAGCGGAAAAGTGCCTTCGCTTTCTATCGGGTTTTCCGTCGCTATAACAAAAAAAGGCTCCGGCGGTTTGTGGGTATTCTGCCCGATAGTAACCTGACGTTCAGCCATTACCTCTAGCATTGCCGATTGAACCTTAGGCGTTGTGCGGTTTATTTCATCCGCAAGTACAATGTTGGCAAGCACAGGGCCGGGGATAAAGCGGAATGTGCGCGATTTGGGATCGAACACATCAACGCCCGTTATATCATAAGGCAGAAGATCGGGGGTAAATTGAATACGTTTGAAATCCAGCCCTTTTTTCCCGCCGTCAATTAATTTTGCCAGTGTTTTCGCGACGGTGGTTTTTCCCAGTCCGGGGTTATCATCAATAAGAACATGACCTCCGGCAAGTATGGAAGATATTAACAGTTCCAGGAAATTATCTTTTCCTTTGATAATTCTTCCGGCGCCTTCAAGCAGGGCGGAAGCGGTATTATTTACTTTCATTATATATTTCTATTATTAACTATTTTACTTTATATATTACTACCTTGCCAATACCCAAAAAAAATTGTATATTATTAAGGTATGTCAGATAAAGAAGTTACATATTTACTTTCAAATATACTAACACATCTCAGCGGAACAAGTAATAAAAAAATAGTTGAAGTTATGCTGGACGAGGATATTCCCGTTATCTGTGTAAAAAAGGCTTCTAAAAACAAACGGATTATGCCGTTTAAGGCTTTACATGACAGCAATGAAAAATTCTGGCAGCAGGACAGCAGTTGGGAATATTCAATTTCGGAAGAAACTTTGGAAAAAGTCAAAAAAGAGTTTATTGCCAGAACCGGCTCATGGATAGATGATATTCAGGATATAGAAAAATCCGGCGGAAAAGGCGCTAATTCCAAAATAAATGACGGTAATCTTGATGAGCTGGATGCCGATTTGGGGTATGGAAGCGATTACAAAATCTTTGCCGGCATGACTGCCCACGAAAAGGTTGATCATCTTAACAAAAACAAAGAGCGGTTAAACGAGCTTCTTGCGGTTAAAAGCAAGAATGCGGAGGTTATTACCGAAGCTATTGTAGATACTACCAAAGACGCCGCGTTGATAAATCAAACGACACTAACGGACGCTTTACGGCTTGCGGACGATGAAGCAAAAAAGCACACTCAGGATATAGTGGATTCCACCCACGAAATGGTAAGATCATCCGCTCTGCTTTTATCCTCGGATATATTCAACAATGAATTAGTTAATACACTGGTAAAAAAATCCAACGGTACCATAGTCCAGCACATGACAAGGGTGTATATTCAGGGAATTGCGTTCCTTTCTTATTACAATAACCTTGTTTCAACATCCAGCGCCATTCAAAAACTGCGGATTTCCTTTCAATCCAAATACCGCGATTTTTATCATAAGATACTTCCTCATATCAGCATAGAAGACATTTCTTTGGAGCGCGTATTTTTTGGAGGCATGAGGGCAATTCCGCCGGATCATTTTTTTAAGTGGGCTGTAGGTTTTCTTATTCACGATATAGGAAAGGCGGCCGCCGTTGAGTACCATGAGGGAGAAGCGTCTTATGACCGCAACATTGTAATTGATCATGTTAAACAGGGATATAAGTCCGTTATGAACAAGACAAACTACCCTATGGAAGCGAGCATTATTGTCGGTTATCATCATGAGTATTACGGCGACCCTTCCGGTTACGGCTATTTCCGCGCGTATTTGCAGCAATACAAGAAACAGAACCCGGAAGCAAAGCAGGATTATTGTATTTCTTATGAGCTTGAGCCTATTTTGGAATATCAGGTTCTTGCTTATTTCCCGGCAAAGGTATTGGAAATAATTGATGTGTACGACAGCGTTACCGATCCCCACCGTGTTTATCGCAGGGCAATGAACCCCGATGAGGCTCTTACCATGATGCGTGAAGAATTTGTGGAAAAAAATCATAAAATTGACAGTATTCTTTTTGACATTTTTGACTCATTTATCAGAGAACAGCAAAAGCGGAAATAAACTGTTGTCTCCGGCGGTTTTTTATATTATAATTTATTTATGTCGGAGAAGTATAATTTTAATACCCCTGTTTCCGAAATTGTCTTAATGTCTGACGGAAAAACCGTAAATCAAGCCTATATTGACATTATTCTTCAGGAAGTAATTTCTGTCTTTTGCGAAAACAGAAAAGAGCAAAAATACCGGCTTATGTCCTTTAATACCTTATATGAAAAAAACAACCATTTTTGGTTGGTAAAAAGCGACTGGAAATTTTTTTTTACCGAAGAAACACTAAAAAAATTAAAAGAAAAAAATGTTGTTAAACCGTCCGTTATTGAATCAATAGAAACAGCTAAACCGCCGGAAGAAAACGATACATTAAAAGCAGTTGTTACTCAGGCATTCGGGGATGAATATGAAAAAATTTCCACAATGACTACCCCTGAAAAAGTTAAGCACCTTAGCGATGTAAAGAAAAAAATAGATTCTATTTCTCCTGCGTCCGTCAGCTCCAAGAATAAAGAAGCGACTAAAGTTATTGTAGAATCCGCAAAAGACGCTGTTTTGGTAAATCATTCTACGCTTGAAAACGCCTTTCAGCTTGGAGACGCGGAAGCAAAAAAGGCCACACAGACGCTTGTTATTACTACGCATGAGCTGGTAAAGTCTTATGTCCAGCTTTTTTCCAAGAATGTATTTGACAGCGGATTAATGAGCAGGCTTTTTGAGCAGTCAAACGGCACTATAATTCAGCATATAACAAGGGTGTACCTTAGGGGGATAGTCTTTCTTTCTTATTACAATCAATTTGTTTCAAACAGAGCGTCTGTTCTTAATATGCGAAAAACGCTGAACGCAAAATACAGGCAGTATTATCAAAATTTACTCCCGCACATTTCCATAGACGATATAGTACTGGAACGAGTTTTCCATAATGGAATGCTGCCTATTCCCCAGGACCTTTTTATAAAGTGGGCTGTAGGTTTTTTTATTCACGATATAGGGAAAGCGGCCGCCGTTGAGTACCATGAAGGCGAGGCTTTATACGACCGCAATATTGTAATGGAACATGTTAAGGTTGGGTACAATTCTATCGTGACAAAAACAAACTATCCGCAGGAAGCAAGCCTTATAACAGGCTATCATCATGAGTATTACGGTAATCCGGCGGGTTACGGATATTTCCGTGATTCCCTTGATAATTACAAAAAAATAAACCCCAATGTTAAACAGGATTATTGCATGACTTATGAGCTTGAGCCTTTATTGAGTTTTAAGGCGCTCGCTTATTTCCCGGCGAAAATTCTGGAAATAGTCGATGTTTATGACAGCGTTACGGACACAAACCGCGTTTACCGCAAGCCGTTGTCACCCAAAGAGGCTCTTGTAATGATGAGGGAAGAGTTTATTACCAAAAATCTTAAAATTGATCCGCTGCTTTTTGAATTGTTTACGGATTTTATCAAAGGAAACAAAGATCCTAATTTCAACAAATAAAGAGGATCAGCCGTTAACAAAAATATTTTTTTAGCAGTTCCAAATCCAGTTCAGGATACACGGGGAAGCGGTCAAGCAGGTTTTTCACGCGATTAATTACCTGTTCTTTTACGCCTGCTTTAATGTCGTATTTTGCCTTGCTGTTTGCGGATTGGGTTATCCCTTTTACAACTTCCGCGATAAGCGCGCCGAGTTCCGTCATTTCCGCCTTTCCCATTCCAAGGCTTGTAGCAGCCGCCGTTCCAATCCTTATCCCGGATGTGTACCACGGGCCGTTTGGATCGCGCGGAAGGCTGTTGCGGTTAAGCGTAATGTGACATTCATGCAGGGCGCTTTCCGCCTGCCTGCCCGTAAGGCCGCTCTTGTGAACATCTATCAAGATTAGGTGATTATCCGTTCCGCCTGTAAGCACTTCCAGCCCGTTTTTAAGACAGGATGCGGCAAGTGTCTGGCAGTTATCGACGATATTCTGAGCGTACTTCTTGAATTCCGGGGTGGATGCTTCGCGGAAAGCGACCGCCTTTGCCGCTATCACATGGGGCAGGGGACCGCCCATTGTAAGGGGGCAGCCTTTGTCCAAAGCTTCGGCAAACTCGGAAGTAGAAAGCACGAATCCCGCGCGCGGACCTCGCAATGTTTTGTGTGTTGTGCTTGTAACAACATGAGCCCAGGGCATAGGATCAAATTCCCCCGTAAAAACCTTGCCCGCCACAAGACCGGCAAAATGCGCCATGTCTACCATAAAGACAGAGCCCGCTTTGTCGGCAATCTCCCTCATGCGCTTAAAATTGATCTTTCGCGGGTATGCTGAGTATCCTGTAAGAAGGATAAGCGGGCGCAGTTCCAGAGCCTGTTTTTCAATTTGGTCGTAATCAAGAAACCCGTCTTTTTCCGATACCGAATATCCGTGTATATCAAACATACGGCCGGAAACATTGTTCCGGTAGCCGTGCGTTAAATGTCCGCCGGAATAATAATCAAGACCCAAAAGGCGTTGATTTCCAAGAGAGGTTTTTAATTCTTTCCATTGCGTGTCTGTAAGGTTGTAAAGGTTTGTTTCGTTTAATTTTTCCAGTACCGGGTTTTCGATACGGGTGGATAGTATCGCCCAGTATGCAAGCATATTGGCGTCCGCTCCGCAGTGCGGCTGAACATTGGCGTACTGCGCCCCGAAAAGCTTGCAGGCTTCCTGCGCCGCAAGGGATTCGACAGCGTCTACGTTTTCATTTCCGGCGTAAAACCTGTGTTTTGGAACGCCTTCCGCGTATTTGTCGGTTAAAAGGTTCCCCATTGCAAGCTGTACCGCAATGGAACAGTAATTTTCGCTAGCTATCAATTTTACTCTTTTACGCTGATTTTCCAGTTCTTTTACGATAGAAGAGGCAATTTCCGGGGTTACTTTGGCAACTTCCGTCAAATTGCAAAGGTAAGCCAAAAGATTTGTATTAATTTTTTCCGGCGAAACGGCGGCAAGATAGGCCGCAACAGGGTTGTTACTCATGGGTTTAAGGTACAGGAAAACGGCGGAATTTACAAGATGGTAAATCTTCGGAAAAGTACGGTCACCATTTTACCTTTGACCTTTTTTCCGCAAGCTTGCGGAGTTCCGATGTGGGGTTGTCCATTTTTGAGATTGTGGCGGGATTATGCAGAATAGAAACCCAGCAGATTTTTTCGTAATCTTCGCGGTTGAATCGTTTTGCGTTTATTTTGGAAAGAAAATCCGCGGAATCGTTATGCAGGGCGGCTTCAATGCACACTCTGGTATATTCAAAATCATTTAAAAGATCGTCTTTGATAAACTTTAACACATGCGTGACGTTTGAGCTTTTTGCAGCCTGCATACAGATATTAAAATACGACGAGTGATCCATTGATTCGATGTTTATAAATTCCATAGCAAAACAATTTTTGCTCACCGCCGCGGCGCAAAGGGATGCGTAATAATGCTTGTTGTTCATTAATTTGTCTTTGATAACATACCGAACGGTTTGAGGATCTTCATATATAGCTTCAAGGCAATATTTATAATAGGTTTCGGCGTCTATTTCTACAGTGCTGTTAATGGAACGAATGCGTTTTATTTTATAGTTAATCCCCTGTCCCTTGTAAAAGAACGCTACTTTTTGCCCTTTTTTGGAAAGCTCGATAAGGTTTTCATTTATTTTTATAAGTTCTTTCTGCACAAAAAGGTTGTCCTCGATATTCAGAGTCGAAAGATTAGGCAGAGTAAAAATGGAATCGGGCAAAGCTTCCAGTAAATTATCCTGCAAGTGAAATTTTTTAAGGTTTTTCAAATCGCCTATTTTTTCGCTTATAGCGGCAATGCCGGCGCTGTCGACTTCTATCTCCGTTAAGTTTTTTAAGGTGTAAATTGAAGGCGGGAGATCGTGCACAAAATTACCGGAAAAAGTAAAAATCCGCAGTTCCGGCATGCTGTTAAAAATATCGGGCATTTTATCCGTGTTGAATTCGCCGCCCAATATTACCAGTTTTTCAAGCTTTGTAAGGGTAGCGATTTTGTTAAATATGTTCCCGTTTACATGCAAATGCCTTAACTCAAGCTGTTTTAATCCTGTAAACTTATAAAGAGCCCCTTCCTCTCCGCAGTTAAGTTTGAGGCCTGAAAGTATAAGAGATTCCAGTTTGGGGCACGAAGCTAACAAACCCGCCGTATTATTAAGGTCATAACACTTTTCTCTGTTTAAAAATGAGCTTATGCTGACTTTTTTTAATGATGCATGTCCCGATAACGATTCCGGCAGCGGTTTTGAATCTGTGTCTTTATATTTTAAGGTCAGGATAAATGTTTCCAGTTTTTTAAGGTTTCCCAAAGCTTGCGGCAGAGGGAAATTTCTATATAAATCAATGGTAAGGGTCTTTAATTCCGTAAGCTCGGTTATTTCGTCCGGAGATTCCCATTTTTCGTTAATCCTGATATGCAGATATTCCAGTTTTTTTGCTTTTGAAATGCCTGTCGGCGGCTTGGAAATCCTGTTACAACAGCATGAAAGGGAGCGTAAATTCGGCAAATTGAACAAAAATTCGGGAATTTCCCTGATTTCAGTATGGGAAATAATGATTTCTTCAAGCAGTTTACATTCGCCCAAAACAGGCGGAATTTCTTTTAAGGCGGGCTGGTTGTCCAAATTGATTTTTACAACCGTATTTTTAACGTTTTCGATACGTTTTGTAAGATCCTCCAAATTTTTGCAATATACGCCATCCGAAGGAATGCCCAGTTCCGAGTCTTCTTCTGTCCAGTGGAGATCAAGCTCTTTTGTATTTGTTGTTGTTTCAGGCATTTAATTAATTATTAAACCATTATCTTTGAAAATCGTCAATTGATCAGCGTTGAAAAGGCTATATTTTGTTCCGGACGTTGAATAAAACACTAAAATAGTGGTATATTTGTATTATTATAAGCATCAATAATGGCGCTTATCTCAAAAATGACAGTGTCTAAGGCGACACAGATCAGGCTAGTTTGTTTCGGCAGCGGTCAGATTTTGCAGGAAATCATAAAAAATGCCATTTTTTAATGGTATAGGTTAGTTTTGCCATGAAAAATATAAAAATTCCATGTGGAAAGTTCAACTTCATAAAATAAATTACGATGGAAGAGAGTATCAGGCTGTAAAAGAGGTACTTGATTCGGGTTGGCTTACAATCAGCCAAAAAACCCACGATTTTGAAGCCGCTTTTGCCGCTTTTTTGGGGTATGATACCAAGTGTCTGGCGGTTTCAAACGCTACTGCGGCGCTTCACATGGCTCTTTTAACCTGCGGCATAGGCAAGGGCGACGAAGTAATCACCCCTTCGCTGACTTTTATTGCCGATCAGAATGTTACCGCTATGGTTGGCGCCGAAAATGTCCTTGCCGATATTACTTCGATGGAAGACTGGTCTGTTGACCCGGATGATATCGAAGCTAAAATTACGCCGAAAACAAAAGCCGTAATGATAGTCCATTACGCCGGTTTCGCCTGTGATATGGAGCGTATTGAAACCTTGTGCAAACGGCATAACCTTCTGCTTATTGAAGACTGCGCCCATTCACCCGGGGCATATTACTGCGGTTCTTCAAATCAGGAACGTTCGCTTGGTACTTTCGGTGATTTTTCCGCTTTCAGTTTTTTCGGCAACAAGAATATCGCCGTAGGCGAGGGCGGAATGGTTGTTACGCGCAATCAGGAATTATTTGACAAATTGAAGGGATTGCGTTCACACGGAATGTCCGTCCTTTCGTTTGACCGTTTTAAGGGCAGGGCGGTTTCTTACGATGTGGAATCGCCGGGCTTAAATTACCGTATTCATGAAATAAGCTCCGCCCTTGGCCTTGTACAACTGCAAAAACTTGAAGAAGCTAACGACAACCGTAAAAAAATTGTGGAACATTACTATAAGCGGTTGGACGGTGTTTCTTCTGTTTCAATTCCCTATAGGCATTTTTCCCGAGGGAAACCGAATTATCACATAATGCCTGTTCTACTTTCGGAATCAATAGACAGAGCGGCTGTTATTGAATCCATGAGACAGGACGAGGTGCAAACAAGCATTCATTATCCGGCTATTCAAAACTTCAGCGCGTATAAAAATAAAGTTAACAAAACGCCCAAGACCGAGTATGTCTGCGCTCATGAATTGACTTTACCCCTGTATCCTTCTATGACAAAAAACGATGTTGATACTGTCTGCGACTCTTTAATAAAGGCGATAATATGAAAGGAATTATAAAGAATAACTAAAAAGTATTGGAGAATTAAGACAAAAATGATTATTAAAATAAAAGACCTTTGGAAAATTTATCCTATGGGAGATCTTGAGGTTCAAGCCTTAAAAGGCATAAATCTTGAAATTTCGGAAGGGGATTTTGTCTCTGTCGCAGGGCCTTCCGGTTCCGGGAAAACCACGTTAATGAACATTATCGGGTTAATCGACAGTTTCAGCCGGGGAAGCCTTTCAATAAATAATTTGGAAATAAAAAATCAAAACAGAAGAGATCTTGCCAAACTTCGCCGCGAGCTTTTAGGATTTATTTTCCAGTCTTTTAACCTTTTACCGGTGTTAAATGTATTTGAAAATGTAGAACTTCCGCTGATTATATCCGGCAAGGGCGGGACAAAAGCGCAGCGCCGGGAAAGGGTAGATTATTTACTGAATGAGGTTGGGCTTACCGAAAGAAAGCGTCATATTCCCGCTGAATTATCAGGCGGGCAGCAGCAAAGAGTCGCAATAGCGCGCGCGCTTGTTACAAGCCCTCGTATAGTTATCGCAGATGAGCCTACCGCTAATCTTGATTCTGAAACAGGTGAAAAAGTTTTAAGCCTTATGAAGCAGATAAACCGCGAAGAAAAAACCACTTTTATTTTTTCAACGCACGATCCTGGAATTTGGCAGATGGCGGATCATGTTATCTTTCTGCATGACGGTCTTATAAAATCGGAGCAAAGACAGAAATGATCATTTTCCTTGTTCTTCGTAATATTGCCAGAAATAAAAAAAACAGCGCAATCATTGTTGTGCTTATAGCGGTCATTACTTTCCTGTTTTTAACCGGAAACAACATAATTGAAAAATCCAATCTTGAACTGCATCAGACTTTTGTGCAAAGTTTAACAAGCGATGTTGTGCTGGAAACGAAAACCGATGTAACCATGAACCTCTTTGGAGCGAATACCCCTATTATCGACGCGTTTTTTACAATCCCGCCTCTTCCGGCTTATGAAGCGGTTATGAAAATTGTCCGCGCCGAAAAGGGAATAGCGGGCATTACAAGTCAGGTATCCGGTAAAGCGTATATGGATTTATTGGGAGTTCGAGAGCCTGTTTTGTTATGCGGCGTAGACGCAGATAGTTATTTTCCGCTTTTCCCCGGAATTAAACTTGAAGAAGGACGCTTGTTGGTTTCCGGAGAATATGGCGCCATGATTACAATGGAACACGCCAAAAGAATTGAAGCTAAAAACGGACAGTACCCGCAGCCGGGAACGAATTTATTGTTAACTTCCGGCGGAGAGGTTGGTTTTAAGATTCGTGAAGTCCCGCTTGTAGGAATTTTTTCTTATGCAAATTCCGGACAATTTATGAACGAGATTATAATTACAGACCCGCAAACCGTTCGTGTTATTAATTCAATACAGGTAGCGACCGCTCAAGATGTAACGTTAGGCGAAGATGCCAGTGCTCTTTTAAATTCAAATATAGATGATATATTTAATGATGTTTTTACGCTTGATGAAGGCGCAATACAAGGCGAATTTACCGCCGATAAACTAAAGTCTTTTCTGGCAGAAAACAAAACCGAAGAAACCGCAGCTTTGATAGGCGGCGATTGGAATTTTATTATTATTAAACTGGAAAACGGTAAAAACGCGCATGCTTTTATAAATTCAATAAATAAAAAGATAGAACCTTATGGTGTTACAGCGGTAGATTGGCGCATTGCCGCCGGAATTTCCGCGATTTTATTGCTGATAATTCAGGCTTTATTTAATATGGGGATATTTCTTGTATGTGTTGCCGGAGTTATAACAATAATAAATATTTTATTGATCGGGGTTTTTCGCCGTACCCGTGAAATCGGCACATTAAGAGCAATCGGAGCAGGCGATTTATATATTGCGTCCCTTGTTCTTCAGGAAAATCTTGCGCTTACAATCCTTGCGGGCTTTGCCGGAATTTTCGGCGGCGCTTTGTTCGTAAAATGGATTAATTTGCTTTCCGTGCAAATTCCAAATGAATTAATCGCTTCTTTGCTTGGCGGAAATATTTTAAGCCTTGAATTTATTCCGTTTATTGCGGTTTTGTCTTTCATTTTGGCTGTTGCGCTGGGGATTGTTGTGTCATTATACCCTATATATGTTACCGTCAAGGTAGAACCTATGACTGCGGTGCGGCATGGGTAATTTTATGGAAAAAAATATTGCGTTATTAAAATTGGGTATTAAATACCTGAATTGTTACAGGCGGCGTTACGGGTTTTTATTTACTGCCCTGGTATTTGGATTCGCTGTCGTGACTTATGTTACCTCTACAAAAGACGGAATGTACAATAATGTATATTATTCAGTCCAGTCCCATTACGCCGGTGATTTAACAGCGGTTGGTTATGATTCCGGTACAAGTATCCTGCATATGGAAGAAAAAGAAATTTCGGAAATAATAAAAACAGCTGATTCCATAAACTTAAAATATGAATATACTGTGTTACATACTAATTATGTTAATGACGGCACTGTATATTTTAACGGGAATGTTTTAAGGTTAAAATACATTGTTGGCTGTGATTGGGAAAAAGAAGAACGTTTATTTTCTAAAATGAGTTTTGTTATTCAGCCGGAAAGCCCCTATGGAGAAGATGGAATTGTACTGTCAGAACCCGTAGCGCTCAGATTGGGCGCTGTAATGGGAGACAGTATCGTCATAGAGGTTGATACACGCTTTGGGCAAAAAAATACGGGTGTATTTATTGTAAGGGGCATTGTAAAAGATTCCTCAATTTTTGGTTATTATAAAGTATATATTTCAAGATTAACTCTTAATCGTTTGTTACTTTTTAATGATGCTGATTGTTCTTCTATTGGGTTCTTTTTTGCTTCTAACTCAAATATTGAGCAAAAAAGGCTTAGTTTACAAAAGGCCTTAATTGATAAAATTCAAATGGGGCCTTTGGTGTATGATAGGGATGAAATATCGCTTGAAACAGGAAAAGTGGACAATGGAATTATGGTTTTTCTTTACACAATGCAGGTTCGTCTTTCTGAAGTATCCGATTTATTGGATGCGATGAATATACTTACCTATTTTATATACGGAATGATGTTGTTAATAATATTTGTCAGCGCGGCTGTTACATACAGGCTGATACTTCATGAAAGGGCAAGGGAGATGGGCATTATGAGAGCTATTGGCTTTTACGGCAGCGATTTGCGGCTGGTTTTATGGGTGGAAATTATGGCTCTTGGAATAATCTCGCTGTTTGCGGGTTTTTTGTTTGCGGCATTATTAAGCGGCGCAGCTTCGTTCTTGTCTTTTTCATGGTTTCCCAGTTTTGAAATATTCCAGAAAGACGGAAAATTATCGGTTTTGTATATGCCTAAAACGGTTTTATTAAACGCGGCTCTTGTGTTTGTCGCGCTTATATGCGCCTCGTTTTTCCCCTCGTTTAGAGCTTCAAAAAGAAAACTGACGTCATTATTATCAGGAGAGGCTTTATGATAAATAAAAAGAATGTATCTGTTTTTTTATTTTTGTTCTGCATTATTCACGGGCTATGGGCAATTTCAGATCAGGACCTTCTGGCAAAGGTAGACTCGCTTGTAAGTTACTATAATACTGATTTTTCGGCGGAATATACAATTGTTCAGGATAAGCCCGGTCAACAGCGTACTACTACTGTTGCCGGTGTTTTTCGCAGAGATGCCAAAGAACAGTATGTAATAGTTATCATGCAGCCCTCTATTAGTAAGGGGCAAGGTTACTTAAAAGAGGGGAAAACCCTGTGGTTTTACGACCCGGAAAGTCACAGGTTTAACACAACCTCAAGCGCGGACCGTTTTCAAAATACAAACGCGCGTAATTCGGATTTTACCGGTTCTACGCTGGCGCAGGATTATAAAGTGGTTGAAGGTACAGACGTTGTGCTTGGGCGTTTTAAATGCAGGCTGCTTACACTGGAAGCTGTAACAAACGATGTTACATATCCAAAAATGAAAGTGTGGATTAGCGATGATAACTTGCTTAGGAAAACGGAAAATTACAGCCTTTCCGGGCAATTATTGCGCACAATGGCAATTTCCGATTACTACAGCTTAAGCGGCCGTTTTGTTCCCAAGCAGATTCTTTTAATTGAGGCTCTTAAAGGCGCGTTAATCAACGGAAATTTTGTTAATGAAAAAACACAAATAACAATTTCCAAGCCGTCTTTTAATAAACTCGCTGATTCGGTTTTTTCCAAAACTTTCCTTGAAAATGTAAACCATTGAAATCTTTTTTTATTTTTTCTATTCTTATTTTCTTTCTCTCTTTCCAAATTATGGCGCAGGAAAAAAATGATCTGTTGGGTAAAGATTTGGATTCTATATTTGACGAGTCCTTTACCGGTAATACAGAGTCAGATCCGACAGACGAAAGTACCACGGTAAATGTTAACAAAAGCGGTATAACCTTTGGCGTTTCTTATGAATTTAAAGGCGGACTGGCCCCCGGCTGGAATCTTGCGCCATGGCATTTTGACGGAACAGAAGATTTTTCATGGGAATACGGCGCTAAAATGGTTTCAAAATTAAGCATAAACGCACAGATTTCGGAAGTATTTAAGGTATACACATCTATTGATTTTAAGATTCCGAATTTTTCTTTAGCCTTGGGCGATTTCTTTTTTGATTATAATTTTTATAACAGGATTTTTGTTCGTGCCGGAAAATATGAACATACCTGGGGAATTTCTTCTTTTGCAAATTTACTGGCGCGTGTACCTGAACCTGAAAAGGGACCTTCAGGACCGTCGTATATTATGAAAGCGGATATCCCCATAGGTGTCGGCGGCTTTCAGTTTCTAGCGTTAACCAGAGTTGATATTGCCGGAAATGATACGCCTAAACAATGGAGCGATCTTGCGTTTGGAGGGAAATATAACGCGGCTCTCCGCTGGGTCGATTTGGACGTGGGTGTATTTTATCAGCGTTATGTGATGCCTACGCGCGGATTTTTATCAATAAAAACAACACTGGGGAAAACCGAGGTTTTCAATGAATGGCTTGTCGCTGTAAATACTCATACAGATAACGCCGTTAGTTTTGCCGCTAATATTGGATTTTTAAGGAACTTTTTTAACGATAAGCTGACTTTGGGCGGAGAGGTTTTTTATAACGGAGAGGAAAACACCTATTTATTCAAACCGGAAACCATTTATAAAGAGGCTGAAACAGTGCGGTTTTTGGAGCATTATATTATAGGATTTAATTTCTTATACAGAATAAGCGGTAAAGGATCACCCAGGCTTTTTACAAGTGTAAATTATTCAGTTGCGGAAAATTCAGCCCAGCTTATTCCCGGATTTAAGTTTACTCCGTTTAAGCATATAGAGGTTTATTGCGCGGTTCCTATGGCGCTTGGTAATAAAGAAGGTTACTATTATACACATAACGCCGATCTGCAAAACAGGCCGTTCAGTATAATGCTTCTTGTAACGCTTACGGGTAGCGTATATACAAGCGCTTTTAATTAACTTTTGATTTGGCATAAATAAAAAACCCTCGCAAACGCGAGGGTTTTTTTGTCTTTGTCGTTTTTTCCGCTTACAGGCCTAGCAAATATCCGTTCAGAACACTCTCAAGATATTCCTGTTTGCCGCTCGTAAGTCCCGTCTTGCCGTAACCGGCGTCCGTTCCAATCTTCGCAAGCTGATCTAGCGTAAGTTCTCCCTTGCTGAATTTCGCCCCATCCCCTGTGGTGAATGACGCATAACGCTCTTTCACAAAGTTCGGTATAACTCCGTCGTCAATCATCCTCTGGGCAACTTCCAAACCTACCGCAAACGCATCCATGCCGCCGATGTGGGCGATAAAGAGGTCGGCCGGGTCTGTGGAGTTTCTGCGGACTTTCGAGTCAAAGTTCAGTCCGCCGGTTGTAAAGCCGCCGATTTTAAGGATTGTGTACATTGCCATCGCTGTTTCGTAGTAGCTTATCGGGAACTGGTCTGTGTCCCAGCCGTTCTGCGGGTCTCCGCGGTTGGCGTCTACCGAGCCGAAGAAGCCGGAGACGGCGGCTGTTTCCAGTTCGTGCGCGAACTCGTGCCCCGCAAGCTCGGCGTGGTTGGCTTCAATGTTCATGCGGAAATCCTTATCAAGACCCCACTGGCGAAGGAAGCCGATAACGGTTTCCGTGTCAAAGTCGTACTGGTGTTTTGTCGGTTCCATCGGCTTGGGTTCAATGTAGAACACGCCCTTAAAACCCTGTTTGCGGGCATAGTCCCTTGCCATTGTAAGGAAACGCGCAAGGTTCTCTTTCTCTCTCTTAAGGTCTGTGTTAAGAAGGCTCATGTATCCCTCGCGTCCGCCCCAGAAAGTGTAGCCTGCGCCGCCAAGCTCAATTGTCGCGTCAATCGCGGCTTTTACCTGTGTCGCGGCAAGAGCTACAACGCCGAATTCGGGATTGGTAGCCGCTCCGTTCATAAAGCGCGGGTTGCCGAAAACATTCGCCGTTCCCCAAAGCAGTTTTACGCCGGTGTCGCCCTGAAGTTTTTTCGCCTTTGCGACTAATGTCATAAGATTTCTTTCACTCTCCGCCGGGTTTGCGCCCTCGGGAGCCACGTCTCTGTCGTGGAACGCATAGTATTCCGCGCCTATCTTTGTAAAAAATTCAAAAGCGGCGTCCATTTTTTTATCCGCAGCGTCCATCGGATCTTTTGCGTCTGTATTCCACGGGAAGATGTGCGTACCCGGTCCGAACGGGTCTCCGCCGTCGCCGCAAAAGCTGTGCCAGTAGGCAATCGCAAAACGTAGATGATCCTTCATCTTCTTTTTCCCGACAACTTTTTCCGCGTCGTAAAATTTGAACGCCAGGGGGTTTTTGCTCTTTGCCCCCTCAAATTTGATTTTTTTTATTCCGGGGAAATATTCTTTTGCCCCAACGAAATAATCCGCCATTTTAGCCTCCGTTAAAATTTTATTCCTTATACATAGGGCTTAAAGCCCCAAGATACTGTGAATATACCGCATATGCGCTGTTATACAGGCTTACGCTCTTTTTGTCAGGCTGAATCTTTGCGCCTAACGCGACATGTTCGTCCGCCAATTCCTCGATAGAGCTTTTCTTCCCTTTCCATTGCGTATTCCTCTGCAAACACCAAAGAGCCTGAATCGCGCTCCCTATCGCCGCGGCTTCCGAACTTGTGGGGATATGAACCGGCAGGTTCATAACGTTAGCCGCAATGTTCTGCCAAAGCGGGCTTTTTGCCCCGCCGCCTGTAAGCCGGATTTCTTTCGGTTTGAATCCAAGCGCCTTAAACCCGTCAAGACCTATCCTCATTCCGAAGATGGCGGACTCAAGCGCGGCACGCGCGAGGTTTTCCCGCTTAAAATTCGCGGCGGTAATGCCGTTTACGCTCGCCCTGCCGTTGGGCAGATTGGGAGTTCTCTCTCCGTTAAAGAAGGGCAGGATTACAATGCCGTCCGCGCCGATTGGGGATTTCTCCGCTTCCGCGTCAAACGCCCTTACGTCCAATTCCATAAGTTTGCGGAATTCTTCGCTTGCCACGGTACAGTTCATGGTGCACAAAAGCGGAAGCCATCCGCCCGAGGAAGAACAAAAAGCGGCAAGGTTTCCCGTAGGATCGATAACGGGCTTTTTTGAAAAACCGAAAAGCGTCCCCGATGTGCCAAGGCTCATGGTAAGGAAACCGTCGCGGACGGCTCCCGTGCCGATTGCGCTCATCATGTTGTCGCCGCCGCCCGAGGAAACCAACACTCCTTCGTTAATACCGTATAATTCAGCCGCGGCTTTGCTTACCTTTCCGGCTGTCTTGTCGGAAGCTGTTAGAGGCGGAAGATATTTTTCCAAATCCGGGGAAATGTATTTGCAAACGGCGGAAGACCATTTGCGCTCTCTGACATTAAAAAGAGCGGTTCCGGACGCGTCGCCGTATTCCGCCCAGTATTCGCCTGTCAATAAAAAGTTGATGTAGTTATGGGGCAGAAGAATATGCCGAAGTTTCGCGAAAGCGCCCGGTTTGTGTTTTTTAAGCCACAGAATTTTGGGGGCGGTGTAACCGTCCCGCATCGGAAGGCCCGCTTTGGCGATAAGTTTTTTCTCGCCGCCGGCGGCTTTTGTAAGCTCTTCACATTCTTTTGTTGTGGAAGTATCGCACCAAAGTTTGATATTGTAGACGGGCTTTCCCTTGCCGTCCAAAGGCACAAACCCATGCTGTTGTCCTGAAACGCCTATGGCGGCGATTGTTTTTTTTACCTCGCTTTCGATTTTATCAAAACAGGTCTTTACAACCGCGTCGTACCATTCGGTTTTTTGTTCCCTTGTGCCGTCGTTATTGGCAATTATATCCACAGGAGTCTGTGATTTGGCAATTATTTCTTTTTTTTCATAATCATAGACAACCAGTTTGCAACTCTGGGTCCCAAGGTCAATTCCGCATACTGTCTGCATACTTCCTCCGTTTTGTTATTCTATTGTATAGTTCTAAAATTGTCTATCACTCTTTTTCCTTCATAAAATCAACCTGTTCGGGCCTGATAAGCCCGTTTACAAGCGAAAAAACCGCAATTTCGGCGCGGGTTTTTAACTTTATTTTGCGTTTTATGATGGTTATACGGTTTTTTATGGTTCCGGCGCTGTAATTTATACGGCTGGCTATCTCTTTATCGGAAATTCCCATGGCAATTCCGCTTATAATACAACGTTCCACAGGCGATAAAAAAGCACAATCTTCTTTTTTACCGTAATTTAAACGGTTTGAATCTAACGCTCTCTTAATAATGGAAGAACTTATATAAAATCCGCCCATATCTACAATCCTTACAACGGAAAGCAATTTATCCATATCCGCTTTTCTGAGTAAAAAACCTGAAATTCCCGTTTTTAGCGCATATTCCGCGTATTCATTTTCATCTCTGTCGCATATCATGATTATAGCTGTGTCAGGCGATCTTCTGTGAATAATCGGGGCAAGTTCCGCCTCGTCTATTCCGTGCGGCTGTAAATTCATTATTATTATGTCCGGTTTAAGCTGTTCCGATTTTATTATCATTCCGGCTTCGTCTTTCTCTATGCCGGTTATTCGTATATCATCCTGCGTTGATATGGCGGCAAAAATTAAATTTCTGTCTTCATCGCTTTCGATTGAGAGGAGAACATTAATATTTTTTCCCATTTAAATAAAAATTACGAATAACCGTTCAGGAAGTCAAGGAAATTAATCATTTTGCGTCAAATTACGCTATTGGCTAAAAAGTCATTTTTTTCTATAATTGATTATCTGAATTAACAAGGAATTTTCATGGCAAAGAAAGGTAAAGTGGTAATCGACCGTGAAATGTGCAAAGGCTGCCTGTTATGCCTGCGCGCGTGTCCGGTAAAAGTGCTGGAGGAGGACGCTGAGTTAAATTCATCCGGCTGTCACCCCTCTAAAGCGGTACAGATTGATAAGTGTATAGCCTGCGGCAACTGTTATGAGGTTTGCCCCGATGTCTGCATCGAGGTTTATGAAATTGAGGGGGCGGCTTAATGGGCGAAAAAGTTTTAATGAAAGGAAACGACGCCATTGCCGAAGCCGCTATAAGAGCCGGCTGCGGCGCTTACTTTGGTTATCCGATCACCCCGCAGAACGAGCTTATCGCCTACATGGCAAAACACATGCTCGACCGTGGAAGGATTTTTATTCAGGCGGAAAGCGAGGTTGCGGCTATCAATATGGTTTTCGGCGCTTCATGCGCCGGGATGAGAGCGATGACAAGCTCTTCAAGCCCGGGCATAAGCTTAAAACAGGAAGGCGTGTCCTACGCCGCAGGCGCTGATGTTCCGCTTGTTATGGTAAATGTAAACAGAGGCGGCCCCGGTCTTGGCAATATTGCGCCTGCGCAGAGCGATTACCTTCAATCTACACGGGGCGGCGGCCACGGGGATTACCGTTGTATAGTGCTTGCCCCAAAGAGCGTGCAGGAATGCGCCGATTATACCTGCCTTGCGTTTGATCTTGCGGACAAGTACCGGATGCCTGTCATTTTGCTTGCGGACGGGCTAATAGGGCAAATGATCGAAGGCGTTGTTCTGCCGCCTGAAAACAAACAGCCGAAAAGAGACTGGTCTGTCGGCAACATGAAGGACAGAATAGGGGCGGATAAAGCGGCTCGTCATATATCATCGATTGAGCTTGTCCCCGAGAAACTTGAAGCGATAGTAAAGGAGCGTTTTGTCCGTTACGAGAAAGTTAAAGCCGCCGAAATCCGTTTTGAGGATAACGGCTGCGCCGACGCCGATCTTGTAATGGTCGCTTACGGAACCTGCGCAAGGGTATGCCTCGGCGCCCAAATGCTCGCTAAAAAAGAGAGCATTAAACTCGGCATTTTCAGGCCTATAACCCTTTGGCCGTTCCCCTACGACGCTTTGGGAAAATATATATCGGAGGGAAAAACTATTTTAACGGTGGAAATGTCTCTTGGGCAGTTGGTCGAAGACGTAAAACTTTCGGCTTACGAAGCCTCAATTAAGACGGAGGCGGGAGGAGCCAAAGCCGATATTCGCCTTTTAAGCCACGCTTGCGGCGTTATTCCGACAGAAGAGGAAGTGTTCGCAAAAGTAAAGGAAATTTTTAAAAAATGAAAAAATTATACGGACATCCTGAAAGTTTAAGTAAGGTGCAGACAAAATACTGCGGCGGCTGCGGGCACGGGGTAATCCACAGGATTATTACAAGCGTAATAGACGAGATGGGCCTTAGGGAAAGGGCGATAATCACAAACCCGGTAGGCTGCGCCGTTTGGGCGGATTTGTACTTTGATTTTGACTCCGTTCAGCCGCCGCACGGCAGAACTCCCGCCGCCGCTACAGGAATTAAGAGGGTACACCCCGATCACCTTGTTATTTGTTATCAGGGAGACGGGGATATGGCGGCTATAGGGACTGCGGAAATGATCCACGCCGCAAACCGTGCGGAAAAATTTACCACAATATTTGTAAATAACGCCATTTACGGCATGACGGGCGGGCAAATGGCCCCAACTACCTTGATTGGCCAGAAGGCGACTACCGCTCCGAGGGGACGGGACGCTGACGAGGCCGGAATGGGCTATCCAATCAGGGTTGCGGAACTTCTTTCTTCGCTTGAAGGGACCCGCTATATCGCAAGAGGGGCGGTAAACAACGCCGCCAATATCCGCAAGGTAAAACAGTACATAAAAAAAGCGTTTGAGGCGCAAATGGCGGGTTTAGGAAGCACTATAATAGAAATTCTTTCTCCCTGCCCGACAAATTGGACAATGGGCCCGATTCAGGCGGTAGAATGGCTGGAAAATAACATGATTCCGGTATTTCCGCTTGGAGAGATTAAAAACACACTGGGAGGCGCCAAATGACAGAAAAATCATTATTTGCCGGATTCGGCGGTCAGGGAATAATCTCTCTTGGGCAGCTTTGGGTTTATTTCGCCATGCAGGAAGGGAAGAACGTGACATTTTTCCCGTTTTACGGCGCTGAAAAGCGCGGCGGCATTGCCAGAGCGGGCGTAATCGTGTCGGATGAGGAGATCGCAAGCCCTTTGGTGACAACTCCTGACTCAACTTTGGTTATGAACATGGATTCCCTTCCCCTTTGCGAAAAAATTGTCAAGGAAAACGGCTTAATTTTGATAAATTCAAGCCTTGTTAAGGAAGAACCCGCCCGAAAAGGCTTAAAAATCGCTAAAATTGAGGCCACCGGCATTGCCGAGCGGATTGGAAACCTGCTTTTTGCCAATATGGTGGCTCTTGGGGCGATGGTAAAGCTAACCGGAGCGCTGAATTTAGCCGATATTGAAGGTATACTGAAGAAGTATTTTCCGCCTGAAAAGCATCAGTTTGTTCCTATGAATGTTCAGGCTATCCGGGCGGGATACGAAGCCGTATAAATATATTTGACAATTTTTTAAAAGTCAGATATAATAGATGGTAATTTAATAGGAGCGTGAATGGCCTCGGTACACGATTATAAGCGGCTTGAAAATAAACTTATCCATAAATTTAAAAATGCGGTTATTTCTTTTGCCGCTTTTATAGGAAGTGTTTTAAAAGCAATAGGAAGATTTCTCTCAAGACGCTACACGTTGGTTTTTGTACCGCATTCGGAAAAGAAAGTTTATAATCTTCACGTAACTATTCTGTCGATGATCTGCTTCCTCTTTGTTGTTTTCGGGCTTCTTGGTTCGTTTTTTTGGTACGGCGCTTCGTACAGCAGCACCATGTACGCTATGGCAAGCAAAGATGTCCGCCTTAAAGACGTACAGGCTTCGCTGGATCAACTGCGTGATGAAACAGCTGTATTATTAAGGGAAGCCCGTAATTTTGAAGGCGCTCTTTCAGGCGTTCTTTCCGCGTTAGGTAAAAATGTAAATAATGACGCATCACAAAAAACATTGGGCGATTTAAGCCAGTTCCTCGGCATTAAAGAAACAACGGACGGAACCCTTCGTGAAGTTGACGATGTTCGCAAACTTTCAGCGTATCTTCAGCAGGCAGTGGAACCCATTAAAGAAGTGGGCATTCTTCTTGATTCACAGAGCGCTTTGCTTACGGAAATCCCCAGTATTTGGCCTGTTAAAGACGGCATAGGTAGCATCTCAATGTTCTTCGGTCAGAATATTAACCCGATAAGCGGACAGTATTATATTCACAAGGGAATTGATATTTCCACCCACCGCGCGGGCGATATGGTTTTGGCGACCGCTGACGGACAGGTAGTGGCTACCGAATACGCCCATGACTTCGGCAATTATGTAATTATCAGGCACAAGCACGGTTATTACACCCGTTATGCGCACTTACAGAGCATTAAAGCAAGATTGGGACAGAGCGTTCAGCAGGGTGAAGTTATCGGTTATATCGGCAATACCGGTATTTCCACAGGCCCCCACCTTCATTACGAAGTTCATATCGGTTCCGATGTTGTAGATCCTTATCGCTATATTACCCTCCGTTCCCGAGTTGCCAGACAAGGACGTTAAAAGCGTGGCGCAGGACAGAAGCGGCGATTATTCAATCAATACGATAATAGGCCCCAACACGAATTTTACAGGCGACATTCAAGCCGGCGGTTTTACCCGCATAGACGGAAGTATAAACGGAGATGTAAGGGCAAGGGGCAGGGTAGTGCTCGGCGAACGTGCCCGTATGAAAGGCAATGTGTCGGGAACAAATATCACCATCGGCGGGGTGGTATGCGGCAATATTTTCGCTGACGGCCATCTTGTTATTCTTTCTTCCGCTGTTGTTTTAGGCGATATTATTACCCGCCGTATACAGGCGGACGACGGCTGCTTTATCAACGGAGCGATCAAGGTATGCCCCAATGAAGAAAGCTGGGTAAAAACAATGTCCGAGTACAAGGACGCGCAGGGTATAAAATCCGTCCTGCCTGTTTTCCATAAAACTCATGGCTAAAGTTGAAGGCACAGACGCTTCTTTTTACATGAATCCTGCCGCCTATACGCAGGTTAAAGAAGAAAAAAAATCAAAGACATCACAAACCGGTAAAACGGAATTCTCCCGTTTGTTTGACGATCTCCGAGGCAAGACGGCGGACGAAATCGGTCCTTTGCGGGCTCTTCCCGTTTCCGAAGATTCTGTAAATATTTTAATGGACGAAGTCCGTAATACCGGCGATATTTTGCGCAGCCGCCCTTTTCCCGAAGAGATTATGCGTTACAAACAGGCGGTGCGTAATTTTATGAACTATGTTGTAAAAAACAGTTATTCTGTGGAACACGAAGAGGGGATACCGAATTTTTTAAGGCCCGGTTTTTCAGGCAGGCGAGGCACTCCCGAAGCGATGAAAGGCAAGTTATACACCAAAATTCAGGTTGTTGATAAAAAACTTGAGGATTTGGCGGCTATGCTTCTTTCCGGTCAGAAACAGCAAATGGAGTTGGTTTCACGGCTTGAGGAAATACGCGGCCTTCTGGTAGACTTATTGCAATAGGTTTTTTATGAGTGACGATAACGAATATGAAGATATAGAAGACGACGTTGTTCTTGAGGACGAACCGAAGGTAAACAATGTAATAACCGGAGCCGACGCAGGTATAGAATCCATCGCTCCTGATACGCCCATTTACAGGCTAAGGCTTTTGTATTCGCACGAGACGTTTCTTGCCGTTTACAGGGAAGACAGCCTTACCCCTAATACAATGGTTATAGTGCCTACCCGTTACGGGCGTGATCTCGCTCAGGTAATCGGCTCTGTGCGGGGAAAACTTCCGCCTGTTTCCGAAATTGCGTGGATTGTGCGCACAGCGACTCAGGAAGATTTAGACAAGGCGTGTAAAAACCACAAACAGGAAAAAGAAACCTTTGACATTTGTTTTAAGAAAATCGAACATCATAAACTTGAAATGAAACTTGTTCTTGTGCATTATCTTTTGGAAGAACCGAAAATATTATTTTTCTTTACCGCCGACAACAGGGTAGATTTTCGGGAACTTGTAAAAGACCTTGTAAGTGTTTTTAAAATGCGCATTGAACTGCGTCAAATCGGCGTGCGTGATGAAGCCAGGGTACTTGGCGGCTTGGGCGTCTGCGGGCGAGGTTATTGCTGTCACTGTGTTTCCGACAAGCTAAAGCCTGTTTCGATTAAAATGGCAAAAGATCAAAAACTTTCGCTTAACTCCGTAAAAATTTCCGGCCCCTGCGGCAGGCTTATGTGCTGTCTGTTTTATGAATACAATTTTTACAGCGAACAGCAGCGTGCCCTTCCGCAAGAGGGCGTAAGGGTTAACCACAACAACGAATCATGGAAAATAACCGAAGTAAATCCCGTTACCGGCCAGATTAAAATGAGCTCCGACGACGGCCGTTTTATGACCGCCGCCTCATCCCAATTTGAAAGAACCGAAAACCACTGGTATCTTAAAGAAGCGGTTACGGTAAAATAATTTTTCGTATTTCAGAGGCCAGATAAAACGACCCTGTTCCCAAGATTGGCAGTTTATTTTTTGTCGCAAAATTTCTCGCTTCCGTTACGGCTTCCCTTGTATCTGCAATTAACTGCGTCCTTTCCTGCGCCGCTACTTGCTGCGCAGATTGCGCCGCAAAAGCTTCGTAAACCTGCGGCGGATTGCTTGCCTTAAAAGTTCCCGGGGTTGTGATAAATATTTTCGAAAAATGAGGATGCGCCGTTTTTGCCATTGCCGCTGCGTCCTTGTCGGCGGCGCAGCCGAAGATTAGAATGCCGCCTTCGCCGTAGAGCAGGCAAAAGGTTTCTATGGCAAGGGCAAGGCTCTCAGGGGTGTGAGCGCCGTCAATAATAAAATCAGGCGCTATTTTTTCAAAGCGGGCGGGGATATTTAAATTTTTCAGCCCTGTGCGGATAGCGTCTTCGCCAATCTGCGGGAAGGCGGTTTTTACGGCGGCAATGGCAAGAGCGGCGTTTTCCGCCTGCACTTTTCCTGGCACGGGAATAAAGAGTGATAGTGGTGCGGAATGATTTTCCGTTTTGAAGGAAACAGTAAAATCCGTGCCTTCGGGGATAATTTTTAGGTTGGTTATTTCAACCGTATCGGGGAAATAAATCAACGGGCTGTTTTTTTCTTTTGCGGTTTTTGTAAAAATTTCCAAAGCTTCTTCGCTTTGTTTTGCCAGAACCAGAGGCTTGCCCTGTTTGACTATGCCCGCTTTTTCCGCCGCTATCTTTGCGATTGTATCGCCCAAAAAGCCCGTGTGTTCCAGTTCGATTAACGTTATTACGCTTAACAGCGGATCAAGCACGTTAGTTGAGTCCAATCGCCCGCCCATGCCCGTCTCCACTACCATTACATCGCAGTTTCCGTGTTTGGCGCACAGGAAGAAAAAGAGCGTTAAAAGCTCAAAATATGTAGGCTCACAGCCGTCGGAGGCGGAAGGGTCAAAAAGAGGATTTGCCGCAGACGGCAGTCTTTCCGTAATATCACGCAGTTCATTGCCGGCGGTGCGGTATACATCTTCGCTGAAATAGGAGTTGTTAATGCAAATCCTCTCTCGTATGTCGATGACATGCGGCGACATATAGCGGGCGGCACGGAAACCTGCCGCTTCCAGCATTGCGGCTGACATTCCCGTTACAGAGCCTTTTCCTTTTGAGCCTGCTATGTGGATTGACGGCATTAGCGTGTGCGGATTCCCGGCAAACTGCGTCAGGAATTCCATTCTGTCGATTCTGAAACTTTTCGGCGTCTGCCCCCGCTCAAGATTGATAAATCCCGATAACCAGTTAAAAACATCTTCAGATGATGAAAAAAATTCTTTCATTTAAGATGAAGTTAACTCGTAAGTCTTTCCGTACTTTACTATTTCCACATTCGGGAAGCCGTTCTCTTTAAGATATTTCTGCAAAAAGGCTTGAGCTTTCTTTTCGCCGTGAACCAGAAAAATCCCCTTTAAACGGGATGTGTCAATTGATTTAAGCCATTCCAGTATTTCAAAATAATCGGCGTGGGCGCTGAATGCGTTAATTTCCTCGACTTGCGCTTTTAGCTTAAACCATTCGCCGTGTATTTTTACTTCGCCTTCACGGTTGCGGATACGCCGACCGAGAGTGTTTTCCGCCATGTAGCCTACGGTCATTATCGTTGTGTTCGGGTCCTGTATGTTGTGAATCAGGTGGTGCTGTATGCGCCCGGCTTCGCACATTCCGTCCGCAGAAATTATAATCAGCGGCCCCTTTTGTTCGTTTAAAGCCTTTGATTCATCTACGCTTGTCGTAAAGTGCAGACTGTTAAAACCAAACGGGTTTTTATGATGTTTTATAAACGCCTGTTTTATTTCTTCGCTGTAACATTCCGGGTGAACCTGAAAAATTGTCGTCGCATTAGTCGCCATCGGAGAATCGACAAAAATCGGAACTTCGGGAATTATGCCCTCGTCTACAAGAATGTGAAAATAGTAAACAAGTTCCTGAGTGCGCTCAATGGCGAATGAGGGTATTAAAATTTTCCCTTTTTTATCCACAGTCCGCTTCGCTATTTCGGCAAGTTTTTTAATGGCGTCGTCCGTGGAATCGTGACGGCGGTCGCCGTAGGTGCTTTCAAGGATAATGTAGTCCGGGGCGGATTTTGGTATTTCCGGGTTGCGGATAATCGGCTTGCCCTTTCGCCCAAGGTCCCCTGTCGCAAGGATATTAAGTTCCTCGCCGCCTTTTTTTATCTTTATATCAGCGATGGCGGAGCCAAGAATATGGCCTGCGTCGTAAAATTCAAAACTGACATTCTCGCTCATATACATCGGTCTGTTATACGAAACACCGATTGTCTGCCCTACCGCCGCTATTGCGTCATTTTCCGAGTAAAGCGGCGTCCAGTCAAATTTTTCGCCTTTCTTTTGAGCCTGGCTTTTTAAATAAATAGCGTCGTGCGCCTGAATGTTGGCGGAATCCATCATTATAAGGCTTGCGATATCCCTGGATGCGGGAGTAGCGTATATATTTCCCTTATAACCTTGTTTTACCAAAAGAGGCAGAAGACCGCAGTGGTCAAGGTGGCCGTGCGTCAAAATGACGCTTTCGATACGGTCGGCGGCAATGCCGAAATCCCTGTTTTTTTTGTCCGCTTCCGCCCTTGACCCTTGAAAAGCGCCGCAGTCAATTAGATAACTTTTTCCGTCAACTTCAAAAATATGCTTGGAACCGGTTACTTCTTCCGCCGCGCCAAGGGAATAAAATTCAACATACATATTTTGATTATATCTCAAAATTTATTAATTGTCACCCTGACAAATCGGCGTTAAAGGGGTATAATAATTTTAATGCAGTTTCGTTCGACAAAATCCAAATTTCCTCTTGTTCCTTATAAAGATGCGGTATTAAACTGCCTGCCGGACGACGGCGGTCTTTATGTCCCCGATCAAACGGCGGATATTCGCGAGCTTTTGTTCAGTATGAATGAAAAAACTACATTTAATGATATGCTTTCGGCTTTAGCTCCCAGTATTCTTGAAGGAGGAATAAGTCCCGCCGAGGCTTCAAAGATTGCGGCAAGCGCTTATAATTACGAGCCTGAACTTGTAAACCTTGATGAAAACTACTCCATTCTGAAACTATACAACGGCCCGACGGGAATTTTTAAGGATTACGGGATCGCTTTTTTATCTGCGATTCTTGAAGAATTTTTTAAGGGGCGGGAACAGTCGATGATTGTTTCGGCGGCGAGAGCCGATACCGCCGTCAGCATGGCTCACGCTTTTAACGGCAGAAAAGGCATCTCGCTTGTTTTGCTGTACCCTTCCGGGCAGATACGGGGGCTTGATCCTTCGTCCTTTGTGCAAAACGGCGGGAATATTATTCCGATTCAGGTTAAGGGGACATTTGACGACTGCCAGCGTCTGGTTGTCGAGACAATAAAAGACAGGGAATTTTCCGCCCGTTACAATGTAACAAGCGCCAATACGATAAATCCCGGCAGGCTTTTACCGCAGGTTTTTTATTATCTGTACGCTTTTATACAAATTAAAAACAAGTACAATAAGGATTTATTTTTCAGTGTGCCTTGCGGAAACTTCGGAAACCTTATCGCCGGTTTGTATGCGTGGAAATTCGGAATGCCCGTAAACGGATTTATAGCCGCTATGAATATTAACAATGCGTTCGGCGATTATATACGGGGAAATAAATTCAGGCCCAAGCCTCTTATTACGACAAAATCCCCTTCTTTGGATGTAAGCTTTCCGTTAAATTATGAGCGCCTTGCGTCTTTTTATGAGGAAGCTCCCGCCATTATGCGCAATATTGTTTATCCTGCCTCGATTAACGATGATTTGACAATGCAGATAATTGAGCAAATTTATAAAAACTACGGCATACATGTAGATTCAAATACCGCCGTTGCTTTTGCGGCGGCGCAGGAGATTTCAAGCGAATATAAATTAAGCGGGCACACGCACACTGTTGTCCTTGCGACAGGTCATCCCGCAAGAGAGGCGAGCCTTGCCGGGGACGCTGTGGGAAAGAGTATTAAAGTTCCCGAATCAATACAGGCTCTGCAAAAAAGATGCGATCCTGTCGCTATTATTCAGCCTCAGTTGGACGCTGTAGAAAGCGCCATCGCAAGCTGTTTTTAAGGAGATTTCAGGTTAGATATGAAAAGATTATCCGTTATAATTACATTATTATTTTTAATTTTACCGTTGAATTTTATTCCGGCGCAGGAAAAAAAACAAACAGAGACACAGGAAGTAACTTCCGCCGGGGAAACCTCCGCCGAATTGCCTTCCGCCGAGGAAGTCACTGAACAAGAGCCGAAGAAAACAGAAAAAGTAAAAGAAAAAGAAGATACCGGTAAACCGCCGAAAGTGTCTTCCGAAGATAAGCCTTACGAGGATCGGGTTTCTGTCCCTGAAAAAAAATCCGCAGAAGCGGCGGAAGCGGAGACGGAGCATTTTATTTTAAATATAAATTTTTTCGTAAGGCTGGTAATGGTTATTGCGATAATAATCATACTGGCGCTGTTGATCAGGCTTGTGTGGTTTTTATTTAATAAGTTGAACAAAAAGATTGAGGAATCCTCCGGCGAGAGAATAAAACCGCTTGTAATTAAAAAATTAAGAATTCTTTCGACCAGGCAGATTCTGGGGCTAATAGAATTTTTTATCCGAATATTAAAATATGTGGTTACCCTTGTTCAAATTTTTATAACACTGCCGATTATTTTCAGCCTTTTTTCCGCCACAAGAAAGTACGCAATGAAAATTTTTGACTATATATTGAATACGTTATTGGATGTAGGTATCAGTATAGGCAAATATATTCCTAAATTACTTATGGTGGTTATTATCATATTTATTACCCGTTATGTTCTGCGAGGTATTAAATATGTCGCTTCTCAGATAGAAAAAGAAAAAGTTAATATTCCCGGTTTTTATCCCGATTGGGCACAGCCTACCTATAAAATTGTCAGAATATTATTGTGGGCCTTTTCATTTGTGTTGATGTACCCCTATCTGCCCGGCTCCGACTCGGATGCCTTTAAGGGGGTTTCGGTTTTTATCGGTATTATTTTATCAATCGGTTCAACAAGCGCAATCGGCAACCTTGTCGCCGGTTTGGTCATTACATACATGCGCCCGTTTAAGATCGGCGACCGTGTGCAGATTAAAGAGATAACGGGCTTTGTCGTAGAAAAAAATCTTATGGTGGTGCGTGTTAAGACGCATAAAAACGAATATGTAACGTTTCCCAATGTTATAATTTTAGGCTCGAATATAATCAATTACAATACATCGTCGGACGAAGACGAGGAAGGCTTAATCCTTTATACAGAGGTCACATACGCCTACTCTGTCCCCTGGGAAACAATTCATGAAATTTTAATTAACGCCGCCCTTGAGACGGACTATGTTCAGAAAAAGCCTAAGCCCTTTGTGCTTCAGACAAAACTTGATGATTTTTACACCCGTTATCAGATAAACTGTTACACGAAAGAAGTAAGCAAAGTTCCGCTTATATATTCTCTGCTTTACCAAAACATACAAAACGGTTTCAGGGAAGCCAAGCTGGACATGACGGCTCCGCATTTCGGGATTATTACCACGAGAGAAGAGTAGGCAGGCTGAAACTCAGTTTTCCGGTAAAGATTTTATTCAGCTAAATCCGCGCCGAATATCAGTGAATATCATCACGCTCCGTTTGGTTAAGACGTTGTTTTATTTCCTCTATTGGTAAACCTTGATTTATCATATCAAGAAAAAATTGGCGGCTTTTTTCCGCACCTTCTTCTCGGCCTTTCTCCAAACCTTCTTCACGTCCGTCTTCACGCCCTTCCTCACGGGCTACTTCCAATGCGTCATCCCAATTCCATTCTGTAAAAATCATATTAAAAGCCTCCGAACTGTGCTCTTCCAAGAACTTCTTCAGTATGTTGTTTTCTATACAGTATTCTATCGCATTCTTAAACGAATTTTCAAGAGTTAAACCGCTTTTTTGATTTTCTCTGATTTTGTCTATAAAAATACTGTAATTATCAAGGGTTTTGCATTTTTTAAGTATTTCGGGATTATGTCCCTGATTAATATTGTATACCTGTACTGTCAGCTCCAGCGGTAGAGTCTCCGTCAATCTTAAGTTTTCTATGCCTTCTTTGAAAGCGTCGGAAAGCCTTAGTTCTTTATAATCGGGATATTTACCGCTGCCGTTGTATAAAACAATAAATTCAGGGAATGGGATTTTCTCAAGTTTGCTTTGATACACTTTTCTCATGTTGACTATCTTTTCATAAACATGGGCAATGTAAATCAACAGGCGCAGGGGAATATTGTTGTTAATAGTCGACTGATGTTCTATTAGAACGACAAGGCGGTTGTCGATGATAAAAGAAAGATCGTTGATTTTGTCTTTGTAAAGGACTCCTGAAAGGGTATTGATGTCGATGGGAATATCGGGCGGAAGGGTGATGCCCTCTATTGCCGAATACAATTCCCTTAAAATGTCTGGATTGCTGAAGAGAAAGGAAAACACGCTGTCTTTGTTTTTTCTGTTTACTTTCATAAATTGCTCCTAAGTTAGTATGTTTTTTAGGACGTCAAAAGACGGCCCAAAAGTGAAAAATCACATACCTATATATATGCGCGGTCGTGAAATTTGCTTTACTTTAACGGAGGAATTTATAAAATATTTTTGAAAATATTGCTTGATTCCGGCCGCAAAAGCTTTTCCATTCTAAGACAGGAATGAATCACTTGTTTAACTGTGTTTTTACCGATGGAGTATGGAAAGGAATAGAACCTCAGGCTTATGCTCACAATTATTCAAATTATTATATGTCGCCGGTATGGGGAAGTCA
>Ga0268262_10000603_pt1 | contig 46989 bp, 45 predicted proteins | sample TergutNc150P3_FD_190354 | JGI IMG/M metagenome (GOLD analysis project Ga0268262, IMG submission 190354) | Nasutitermes corniger P3 segment gut microbial community from laboratory colony in Florida, USA - Nc150 P3 (SPAdes) (version 2) | ecosystem: Host-associated > Arthropoda: Insects >... | reverse complement strand
ATGTGTGAAAGCAATTTCAATGTCTTTTCCCTTGCAGTGTATTATGGGATAGCGCACAGAATCTTTTGCTTGGCCGGAAAGCAAATCAAAAAGCCCGTTTTTGCTCTCGTAAATTTTGCCGTTGAAACCCAGCGAAAGCCCGGTGTTCAGGTAAGCGTAGTTCCAAATTCGCTCTTCCATATAGGAGGGCAAAAATCGAAATTTTTTGAAAATATCCGGGTCTGGCTCAAAATAAACCTCGGTTCCATTTCTTTCGCTGCTAGGTTTTTCGGGATATTCCTTTGTTAAATTTCCACGTTTAAACTCAGCTTTTTTGCATTTGCCATCTCTGTGCGAAACAACGCAAAAGTAAGAGGAAAGAGCATTTACCGCTTTTGTTCCAACCCCATTCAAACCCACAGATTTTTGAAAGGCTTCGCTATCATACTTGCCGCCGGTATTCATTTTAGACACACATTCAACCACTTTCCCGAGCGGAATGCCTCTGCCCCAATCTCTTATCCTAGCCGAATTATCCTTTATTTCAATCTCTATCCTTTTCCCCGCCCCCATGACAAATTCGTCTATGGAGTTATCTATAATCTCTTTAACCAGCACATAAATACCATCATCGGGGCTTTGTCCGTCTCCCAATTTGCCTATATACATACCAGGCCGAGTTCTTATATGCTCGTTCCATTCAAGGCTTTTTATGCTACTTTCATCATATTTTACTGCCATTTGCGGTGTAAGGTAGAAAAAACTATTAAAGACTGATAGGTTCTAAAAAGACATCTTTGCAATAACAAAGACAAAATGTTTCGTAAATTAGTATTAAACTCTCTGCTGTATAGTTTCTATCAAACCCCATTTCTTGTTTTTTGCGGGAAACTCGCTACAAATGAAAAGCCCGTTAAATATGGCAAGAAGTTCATTCAAAGGCACTCTCGGTGAACGCAGGAAGCCTTCCCTGATAGATATAGGCTTATATTTACTTATGGAATTTGCCATTAAACCGGCAACTCTGGGAGGTTGTATTCTACTTTTTTCACCATATCGTATTTTTAATATATCGCAATCGGAACTGTACTGCACTGCTGTTTCTGCAACCAAGTAAGGATCTAAAAAATATTGTTTTCCATCAACGTTATTAGCGGCACCAGGAACAAGGGAACTATCGCAAAGCCATTCCCAACAACGTTTTATACGATTTATGCATAAAGTTTCTAACTCTTTGCTCAAACTGACCATCCAGATTTTTTGAGCGTATTTTTCGCTGCTTTGGCTAAATCTTTACCTACCCTATCTACTGCAATGCAGTAGCCTTCGTATGTTGCTTCAAGTGATTTGTTTGGGTTTTGTCTTTTGGCAGCTACATCTTTAAGGGCCACATTAAGAGTTGTCTCAAATTCTTTACTAGTGTGATCGAAAATCTTATCAGTCACAAAAAACCTCACTTGTTGTTTGAACGTAAATATACAAAAAAGACCCAAGAGCTGTCACCATACAACTCTTGGGCCCTGAGTTATTATCTCTTCAAGTTCACCAATTCTTCCAACATTGTGTCGCTAACTGTTATCACGCGGCTGTTTGCCTGATAGCCTCTTTGGGTGGTTATCATATTTGTGAATTCAGCGGACAAGTCAACGTTAGACATTTCAACTGCTCCGGGTTTTAGTTTTGAGGAGCTCTGCGTTACCGGAAGCCCCCAAACCGGGTCTCCAGAGTTTGCAGATGTTGTGTAAATGCTATCGCTCAAATCCATCAAGCCACCGGGGTTTGCAAAGTCAATCATCATTATCTGGGCTATTTTGCGGTTGGTTCCGTTTGAGAAGGTGCCTTCTATTAGTCCAAATTCATCTATGGAGACTTCTATCAAGTTGCCTGTTGTGTAGCCGTCTTGAGCTATGCAGTTTATTGTTGAAGCACTAGCAAACTGCGTTATGCCTCTAAAATCACCAGGCCCGCCGACATTTAAGCTTATGTTCATCATTTTGGAGCCATTGCGAGGGTCAACCTGCATCTGGGAACCGCCATTGTCAAATATCCATGCGCTAACTGTGCCATCTTGACCAAAAGTGACCTTGCCAGAACCGCTGCCCGGAATAATGTCCTCTTTGCCGGCAAAAGTTGCTTTCCATTCCCATTCGCCTGCTCTGCCTGTGTGCACAAAGGTGATTGTCATTACGTGCTCGGCGCCGGATTCGTCATAGACACTCATAACGGCTGGGACTACTCCAACGTCTTCGGCTTTTCGCTTTTCGGTGAAGCCCATTGCGGCGTTGAAGAAGGTTGGCGCTACTTTGTCTGAGTTTCCATTTACTCCGCGAATTGACAAGTTATTTACGGAAAAGTCTGAGCCTTTTGCTCCGCGAATTACTATGGAACCAGGAGGTATGCCATCATCTGTGCCTGCTGGATTCATGCCTACGCTTAGGAGGTGTTTTCCATCTCTGTCAATATATTCTGCCGGCAACTTGAAGTCGTTTCTTATTTTTGCGAGAAGGTCATCCATAAGGGTTACGCTTTTTAAATCGCCAGCAAAGAAAACTGTGTCCTCTGTGGCAGGGGCTACAGCTAGCATCTTAATGGTTTCAATAGCTCCAGTGTCTAAATTAAATTTATAGGTTAAGCCTGTGACTCCAACTTTTGTACCGCTTGAATCGTAAACTGCTGGCGTGGGAAGAGCATTTGCAGTTGAACTATAAGCAGCAGCTTTAGTCGTAAAGTTGTCAGTGGGTCCCCAAGTCTGTGTAGCAGCCCATCTATTAACTGCTGCTGCCCATTTTTTGTAATCATCAGCTTCTTTCTGAGCAATGGGTTCAAGAGCATTCATAGTGATTTGTATAATGTGCCCATCTTTTGGGTCAATATCATAATTTAAACCTGTTATACCAGCGTATGAAGTTAGAGCAGGGCTCGCACCCAATATTCCAAGATGATTTGAATTTAATAGTGAAGGAGGCGATGGTTCCCTTGGTGTCGTGGGTACAGGCGCAGGTGATTCTGGCCAGTTCAGGTAAGCCAGATAAGCAGCTTCTTTTTCCGCAAAAGTAGCGTTACTTGGAACGCCAAAAGCGTTTGTACCCGGAGGATCTGGAGGAATATTTGTGGAACTTGCAGGAGTTGGTCCTGTGGTTCCGGACTGTGCGATAGTAAAAGTATTAGCCTTCCAAACTCCATTATTTTTGCTAGAAGCCACCCATCTATTGACATCTGCAACCCATTGATTGTAATCATTTATTTCTCTAAGGCTAACTGCATCACTGATAGAAACAGGTGTCTTTACAGTACCACTAACATCATAAGCATTTGGCGGATAAAAGTTAAGAGGGTCAGATTTTCCATCTTCAATTGAAGATTTACCAATAGAACCAAAAACATCAATGGGGTCGCCTGTATCAAGACCCGGATATAATCTGTTTCCATTTGCATCTCTTAACATATACATGTAGTCAAACTGCTCTGCCGGGCGCAAAAGAGCATCTGATTTTACTCTACTAGCATCTGTATTCTCTGGATAATTTCCAATTTCTGGGCCTATATGAGAACCAAAGCTAAACGCCTTGCCCACAAAAGAATTGCTGAGCGGATTGCTGGACGTGATTTGCAAATTGAAAATTTGGTTAGCCTTGAACGTGGCTTGGGGATCGTTCGTAGATTTTAACATTTCAGGATCGTATATTATCTGCAATTCACCAGTATAAGCACCTGAGATAGGATCTTGAACTAATTTAACTTTGTGATTTACTTCTTTTTCCACATAATCATTAACACCAGCAAGCCAAGGCTGGTCAGGATCTTCTAGTGCCATATACGTAAGTCTAACTCCATTCCTATCGTGATTTAGTGATTCTGTGATAGCCTCTGCAAAATCGTTTATGGTCCAAACTGTGGTTCTTAACCCGTTAATATCGCGTTCTCCATCCTGTTCGCTCACTCTAACGGTAAGTGAACCCGTAGCCGGCATTCCAGATGTTATGGAAGCTTGGTCGTACCAAGAAATTGTCAAAGCATCATTTTCCTTTATATTCAAAGACTGACCTTTACTATTATATAAAGAATTAAGGGTAGTTGATTCTTTACCTGGGTCATTTATAGTATTTGTTTCTGGTTGTCTCGCCTCGTCTGCTGGGTGCAACATCCTCTGGCTATATGTAACAGAACCCTTAGCATCCGCTTCCGAATTCAAATTCCTAGCAATAGTAACCTCTGTAGTCTCCTTAGCCGGAGCCTGCTGGCTCAGCGGAATCTGCAAATTGCCAATAGCCGTTCCTGGAGGGAAGTTCCCAAAGGAATCAGCCATTCTGCCTTGAAGCACAAAACCATTTGTAGGCAATATAATATATCCTTCCGAATCAAGCTGGAACGCGCCGTTCCTCGTATAATATGTCCCAGTGCCATCGCTAACGCCAAAGAAAGCGTTTCCTTCAATGGCAAGGTCAAAAATTCTTCCGGTATTCTGCAAGTTACCCTGGCCAGTCATCACATCCACCGAGCCAACGGCCACGCCCAAGCCTACCTGCATCGGGTTCGTTCCTCCCGCCTTGCTTTCGGATCGGCTTGCGCCTTTAACTAGCTGGTTAAAACTTTCTTCAAAGGTCACTCGGCGGCCTTTGTAGCCAACGGTATTAACGTTGGAGATGTTATTACCTATAACATCCATGCGGACTTGGTGGTTCATCAGTCCGGATACGCCGGAATTTAGAGATCTTAGCATTTTTGGCTCCTTGCTTTTTTTGATACCATTTCTCAGGTTTTAGAGAGCAAAAAGCGTGCCAGAATTGATTTAAAGTAAATTCAGGCCAACAAATGTATAAAAATGCACAAAAATGTAAACTTTTGTTTACAAATTTCATTTTTCAGGATTTTTTTCCCCTTTTTTTACGTCTAATAAGTATGATGGGAAATAATTTCAATCGCTACCCGGCATTTTCGGGAGCTGTAAGCGTTCTGCTTGCCCTTGGGGCAACTGTGTATTGGCAAATAGCGTTTTTGCTCGCATTTTGGCTTTATATACTGAGCCCAGTGCTGCGCAAAGTCTCCCTCGTGGTCTGCGGAGTAATCCTTTCCTCCTATTTTTTGCATAAGGATGGCTTTAGTTTTGCGGAAAATCCTCCTAAAAGCGGGCTAGGTACTGTGGAAGAGGTTTTGAACAGGCCAAATGGCCATGCCGTTATCTTGAAAACGGATTTTGGCAAAACCCGGCTGAACTATGCCGGCGAAGATTTCCCCTTGCCAGGGGACAGCATTTTGTGGCAGGCAAAATGGTTCCCCATCACGCCGCCAACCGTGCCAGGCTCCTTCAATGCACCGGAATGGATGCGTTCGCAAGGCTACAGGGCAAGCGGAAGTTTGGAAAAGGCTGAAATTTTGGGCAGTAAACTTTCTTTTCAGAGATTTTCGTTCTATGTAAAGCAAAAATTGGAAAAATATTTCTCAAAGTACTATGCCAAGCCGGAAAGTGCCTTGCTTATGGGGCTTTTGGCAGGCGACCGTTCTGGAATTTCGGAAACTTTGCAGAATGATTTTAGAAAAACGGGTTTGGTTCATGTTCTCAGCATTTCTGGATTTCACGTTGTTATGCTGGCGGGTATGCTAACTCTGTTTTTGAGGGCTTTGAGGTTGCCGCGCAAGGTTTCGCAAATTTTGTCCATAGCCCTTTTATGCCTTTATGCCCCCATAACGGGCGGTTCTTCTGCGGTGTGGCGCGCTGTGCTTATGTTTTGCGTTATGGAAAGCGGCAGTATTTTCCAAAAAAGCGCAAACTCAATAAATGCGCTTGGGGTGGCTCTTGTTTTTATCCTGATTTTTAGCCCAGAACAAGCTTTCAATGCCGGATTTCAGCTTTCTGCGGCGGCAACTTTTGGTATTTTGCTAGGGCAGGGCATTAAATTGCCAAGTTTTCACGGCAAAATAGGCAAAATTTTCTCCTCTTTTGTTTTTGAGCCCAGTTTTATCACGCTTTGCGCAACTCTTAGCACCTTGCCCCTGCTCGTTTTTCATTTTCAGGCTTTTTCTCCAATATCCTGGCTTGGAAATTTGGTGGTTGTTCCGCTTGTGGGTTTGGGAATGCAAGCTGGGGTTTTATCGCTTTTTGGAATTCATCCTTTTATTTGCCAAACTTTTGCAGATTCCGCAACGCTCCTTTTGCGGGCAAGTTCTGTAATCACAAGTTTTTTGGCGGTAAATCCCTATGCCTCTTCCACCATTGGCCCTTGGCCCTTGCCCTGTTTATTTGCCATTTCAATTTTTATATCTCTGTTGCCCTTTATGAGAGGAAAAAATCTCTGGGCGCGGCGAATGGCAATTTTTTGCTTGCTCTTTTGCGCTGCTGTCTTTTTTGGATTGGAATTAAAAAAGAATTTTTCCCCTAGCTGGAGCGCGGTGTTTTTGGATGTTGGGCAAGGGGATGGCATTTTGCTGAAAAGCCCGGGCGGGCGTTTTTACCTTGTGGATGCGGGACCTCCGGGGAAAAAACGAAGCCTTGCCAAAGACAAAATAATTCCCTATTTTCGCTCGCAGGGAATTTCAAAAATAGAAGCCATAATAATATCCCACCCACACGCAGACCATTACGGCAATGCGGCGGATATATTAAAGGAATTTCCCGTAAAGGAATTTTGGACAACTTCGTGCGCCCAGCACTCTGTTGAAGACCGCTCTTGGCGAAACGTTTTGGAGGCTGCAAGGGCAAAGGGAGTGCCTGTAAAAAATTTAAGTACGGGTTTAAGTTTAAAAGAAAAAATGTTCCTTTCAAAAAGCGAGTGGGATTTAACCGTTCTTTACCCCGATTCCGTGCTCTGCGAAAAAAATCAGAACAACAATTCCATAGTGCTAAAAATTGGGGGGCTTGGGCAAACTTTGCTTTTAACAGGAGATTTGGAAAAACAGGGCGAGAGGCAGTTGCTACCATTGGACATAAAAAGCGATGTGCTGAAATTAGGGCACCACGGGAGCAAAACTTCAAGCACAAGGGAATTTTTGGAGAGAGTTTCCCCAAGTTCTGCAATTATTTCCGTTGCGCAAAAAAATATGTACAGGCATCCGAGCAAAGAGGTTTTGTCAAGGCTGGATAGCCTTGGAATTAGGAATTATAAAACCTCCGAAATGGGAAGCATAAGGGTGGAATTCAGCGAAAAAGGATACGCAATGTACTAAATGTATAGTTAGTTAAGCCACAGATTTATATATTCCCTCTATGGAAAACAAAACCCAAACAAAAACCCTAATGCTAGGCGACCACGCAGTTGCCCAAGGAGCTTATGAAGCAGGCGTTAAGGTGGCAGCGGCATATCCAGGCACGCCGAGTACGGAAATTACCGAGTGTATGGCTACATTCAAAGAGGTAAATGCCGAGTGGTCGGTTAATGAGAAAGTGTCTATGGAAGTTGGCATAGGGGCTGCAATGGCGGGGAAACGGGCTTTGGTCGCTATGAAACACGTGGGTCTCAATGTGGCTGCCGACCCTTTATTTACATTTTCATATACAGGATTAAACGCGGGGCTTGTGGTTGCTGTTGCCGATGACCCTGGTATGCACTCAAGCCAAAATGAGCAAGACTCACGCTACTACGCTCAAAGCGCCCACGTTCCAATGCTAGAACCGGCAGACAGCCAAGAAGCGAGGGATTTCACTATGCTCGCTTACGAGTTGAGCGAGAAATACGATACTCCGGTGTTTTTGCGCCTCACAACGCGAATCGCACACTCACGTTCTTTTGTGGAAACAGGGGAGAGAAAAGAAGTAGAGCTTCCTTACAAGCAAGACATTCAAAAATATGTAATGGTTCCGGCAAATGCAAAAAAACGCCACCCCATAGTGGAAGAACGCGAAAAAAGGCTTTCAAAAGATATAAACGACAGTTCAATAAATAGAATTGAATATGGTTCAAACAAAATAGGCATTGTATGTTCTGGTGCGGTTTATCAATATGTGAAAGAGGCTTTGCCGGATTTTTCGATTTTCAAACTTGGAATGGTTTATCCCATAGCGGTTGAAAATATTAGAGAGTTTGCAAGTAAATGTGAAAAACTCATAGTGGTGGAAGAACTTGAACCTTTTATTGAAAACACATTAAAAGCAAACGGAGTGAAATGCAGCGGAAAAGATTTAACCGGATTGCAAGGCGAACTCAGCGTTCAAAAAATACGTGAAGTAATACTAGGGCAAAAGCCACTGCCGGAACTCGCGCAAAATCTCCCTGGGCGACCTCCGGTTATGTGTGCGGGTTGCACACACCGCGGCGTGTTTTATATCATCAACAAATTAAAGCTCAATGTGGTTGGCGATATCGGTTGCTATTCATTGGGTTGTTCGCCGCCGCTAAATGCGATGCACTCGCTTATCTGCATGGGTGCGTCCATTTCAAATGCGCACGGAATGTTTCAGGCAAAGGGCAAGGAATTTTCAAAAACCAATATAGCCGTTATAGGCGATTCCACCTTTATCCACAGCGGAATCACAGGTTTAATAGATGCGGTATATAATAAATCAAACATCACCGTTATCATTATGGACAACCGCACAACAGGAATGACGGGGCACCAAAACCACCCCGGCACAGGTCTCACCATAAAAGGCGAACCCACGCATACGCTTGACTTAGGCGAAATAAGCCGTGCTTGCGGAGTTCAAAACGTTTCGGTTATTGACCCGTACAATTTGGCAGAAGTTGAAAACGCAATCAAGGAAAGCCTCAAAGCAGATGGCGTTTCCGTGATAATCGCAAAACGCCCCTGCGTTCTCCTAGATAAATCAACACGGCGTGAAGCGATAACTATTTCCGATTGCAAAAAATGCGGTTTATGCTTAAAAATCGGTTGCCCCGCACTTAGCAAATGCAAAGACAATTCGGTAGAAGTGGACACAACGCTTTGCACGGGGTGTATGGTATGTACGCAGACTTGTAAGTCTGGGGCTATGAGGAAGGAGGGCGGCAAATGAACTTCAACATATTAATCGCGGGTGTTGGCGGGCAAGGCACGCTCCTTGCAAGCAAAATTTTTGGCAACTATGCACAGTTGATTGGCAAAGATTGCAAAGTATCTGAAGTGCATGGAATGGCACAACGCGGCGGCAGCGTTGTGACTTATGTTAGAATTGCAGACAAAGTTTATAGCCCCTTGTTTGATAAAAAGCAAGCCGATGTTGTGCTGGCTTTTGAGGAACTTGAAGCCTTGCGCTCTGCGGGGTATGTTAAAGACGGAGGGATTATCGTTGTCAATAAGCAGAATATATATCCAATGCCGTGCGCTTTGGGCATGGCTGAATATTCTAGCGATATTTACGAGCAGTTGGCGGAGTATAAGGCTACGGTTCGCAAGATAGATGCGATTAGCATTGCTACCAAATTGAATAATATTCGCACGGTTAATATTGCTATGCTCGGTTTTTGCGCTGCGGTTTTGGGTCTAAAGAAAGAGGTTTTTGTGGAGGCGATAAAGAGGAGTGTTGGTGGGGCTACCTTGGAGGTTAATTTGAGGGCGTTTGAGGGGGGATGGGCAGAACCCCGATAGCCTATTTAACCCAATTCCGCCAAAATGTTTTCCTCATTTTTAGCGCGCTTTGCCAAATCTTCGAAATGTTTTATTTTGGCTTGAATTGCCATGTATAAATCAAAATCATCACGTGTTTCCTTCAATTCCGCTTTTAGGTGCGAAATGCGAAGTTTGAGGAGCGCATTTGAAAAATCCATTATCGCGCTTTTGCTTGTCCAAGGTTTTTCGGGCAAGCGATCCAGCAATTCTATATGGGATGCGGGTAATTTTTCATAAAGAACTTTTAAGTCCATTTTGCCAGTTTCCTCAAAAAGAGCATAGCCATAATCCAAAAGCTCGGCAAGCCAGCGCGAACTCAAAAGGCAAGGATCGCAAATTTTAATAGCCATTGATTGAAGTTCGGGATTTCTGAAAATCACGCTCACAAGCCAAATTTCATCGCTTGGCAGGGATTTCCAGGGAATTTCAGCAACCGTTTCTGCTGTTTCTTTAATTTGATTTGCAAGGGTCTTTTTTGCTTGCAAAGTGGGCAAGCTTTTATCTGTTCCAAACCTCTCGTTTAATAAATTCAAATACTGCTTTTTCAGTTCGGCATTGTCCATTGTGGCTATAAGTTTTTTTGTTCTTGAAACAAAATTTGCCTTTTCTTCGGGGCTTGAAATGGGGCTTTTGTCTGCCAAATAGTTGAGCCAGTTTTTTGCTCTCTCCTGCAATTTTTTAAAAGCCACCGCGCCGCCTTGCCTAACAAGGGAATCCGGGTCTGCTTTTTCTCCGGTCTCAGTTGTTAAATTCACAATTTTAATGGCAAAGCTCTGGGTGAGCAAAACCTCTATGCAGCGTTCAGTGGCAGCTTGCCCGGCAGCATCTCCGTCTAGGCTTATAAATGCGGATTTTGTGTATCTGGCTAGCAATTTTGCTTGCGTTTCGGAAAGGGCTGTGCCGGAAATTGCCACCACATTTTCCACCCCGCTTTGGAACATTGAAATCACGTCAAAATAACCCTCAACCAAAATCACAGAATTTTCTTTTGATATTGCCCTGCGGCTTTGGTTTAACCCAAAGAGAATTTCGCTTTTGTTGTAAATAAGAGTTTCCGGCGAGTTCATATATTTGGCAGGGCTGTTCCCGCCCAAATCGCGCCCGCCAAAACCGACTATGGCTCCAGACAAACTGCAAATTGGAATCATCAACCTATCTCTGAATTTATCAAATGCTTTGCTATCTTTGTCGGAAGCGAGACCAGCCTTTAAAACCGCTTCTGGTTTAAATCCGTTATTGACCGCCGCTTCCAAAAACCCAACTTGAGGAGCATAGCCAAGCCCGAATAAATCCCTTGTTTTTTCGGTTATTTCTCTCTGTTCCAAATATTTTTTCGCAAAATCAGATTTTAAAAGCTGCTCCTTGAACCAAGAAGCAGCAAACTCGTTTATCTTGCGGATTAAATCTTTTTCTTCAATGTTTTCATCTGGAATTTGCGTTAATTTTGGTGGCAAAACAAAACCAACGGTATTTGCCACGAACTCAACTGCGGTGAGAAAATCCACCTTTTCGTGTTCCATAACAAACTTGAACACATTGCCGCCTGCTCCGCAGGCAAAGCATTTATAAATACCCATGTGCGGATTTACGTTCATGCTGGGATTGCTATCGTTGTGAAAGGGGCAGAGCCCTAAATATTTTCCACCGCCAGTTCGCTTTAAAGGCACAAACTGCTCTATAACGAGGCTTATGTCTGTAGCTTCTCTAAGTTGCCTTATTGTTTCTTCGCTGTAAACGAGGGGCATTAGAAATTTCCTTCTAGAAATCTTTGCAGGATTATGGCGGCTGCGGCTTTGTCGATTTTGTTTTTATTTTTTTTATTATCCATAACAGCCAACGCTTCTTGGGTGCTGTATGATTCGTCTTGTATGTGCAATTCTATTTTGGGGAATTTTTTGCGCAGTTCGGTGGCGAAGGCTTCTACTGTTTTTTGTTTGCTGTCTGGGTGGTTGTTTGGGTGAATTGGCATTCCTAGAACAAAATCGGTTATTTTGTTTTCTTTTGAAAGTCTTTCAAGCTCTGCCCACAAATTTTTTTCTTTTAAGTCTATGGTTTCCCTTGGGAATGCTATGCCCACAAGCTCGCTGGCATAAGCTATTCCAACTCGCCTTTCTCCGTAATCTATGGCAAGGTAATTTTTGGGCATTTTGGAAATTTAGGAAAATTATCTAATAAACCCTTAAATTATTTGCCTCTATCTCAACACCTTCGCCAACCTGCCTTATTATGCCAATGCCATAAGCACTTGCCCTGTCTAAAACTTCATCGCTAAAAGAAAAGCCTGCTATACCGAGATAAACATCATAATTGTCGAATTCGTGGAAAAACTCTCTGAACTTCTCAATACGCTTTTCTGCAAGCTCTATCACAAAATCAGGATGTATTCTGTTTTTCGCCTCTATCAAGGCTACGCTGTCTCCATTGACGAGTGCAATGTCAAATTCTATTTCATCTTTCTTTCCCTTGTACGCCAAATTTGGTATCATTTCATCGTATTTTATTCTGCCAAATTCCAGCTTTTCTTTAAATACGCTTTGGAAAAACTGCTCTGCGTGATGCCCTATATTGTTGCTTATACCGCCAATTTGAGCACTTTGTTTGTCTATTTGCTCAGTCTGTTTTTCCATACGCTCTCTCAATTTTTCAATTTTAATAGCGTTTTCTTTCTGTATAGCGATAGTTTCCTTCTGCATAGCGGCAGCTTCCTTCTGCATAGTGGCAGCTTCCTTCTGCATAGTGGCAGCTTCTTTAATAAGCTGTTCGGTTTCCTTCCTATCCACGGCAAGGCTAGCTACTAAATCTTTTAATTCCTGATCAGTCATAAGTTTCCTCATTAAATTTAGAAAATAAGTAGAAAATTCACCCCCCCTTCCCCAATCTATAATACAAACTCCCCCTGCTAATCCCAAGTTTCTTTGCCGCTTGGGCCTTGTTTCCCTCGCAACGTCCTATTTCTTCGCTGATTTCGCATAAATTTGGTTTGTATTGAGGGGGTGGAGGTTCTTTTAGGTTAAAACTGCATTGCTCCAGTTCGGTTTTTAGCAAAAATTCTAGGGAATAGCCGTGGTTTTTGAAAAGGGCATAGCGTTCCAAAACGTTTTTCAGCTGCCTTATATTGCCGGGCCAGGAATAATTTTGCAAAGCCTTAAAATTATGCTCGCTCAAGGGTTCATCACCTTTCCAAAGAGATTCCGCAATGCTTCGCAAATCGCTTCGCTCCCTCAAAGGAGGGATGTTTATGGTTAAAGAAGCCAGCCGGAAATATAAATCTTGCCGGAAAAAACCTCTTTCCAAAAGAGCTGGCAAATTTCTGTGAGTTGCGCATATTAGCCTAAAGTCCACCTTTAGCTCTTTTTGGCTGCCTACCGGCATAACTATTTTCTCTTGCAGGGTGCGCAAAAGAGTTTTTTGAATGTCTGGGGAAAGTTCCGCCACCTCATCTAAAAAAAGAGTTCCGCCATTTGCCGCTCTCACAAAGCCAGCCCTATCGCTGTTTGCTCCGGTAAAGGCACCTTTAATGTGCCCGCAAAAAAGGGACTCTGCTATGCCCGCAGAAATTGCTCCGCAATTCACTGCCACAAAAGCCCTATTACTCCTTTTGCTGAGAGCGTGCAGCTCTCTTGCCGCAAGTTCCTTGCCTGTGCCAGATTCGCCTGTGAGCAAAACGGGCAAATCGGAGGCAGCTGCTATTTGCAACATTTTCTTAAAATTCAAGTTTTCCTTCATTTGTTATATTAGACGGAAAAAATGGAAAAAAAAATCCTAAAATCCTAAAAATATTTTTTTGGCATACAAATGTATGCTATTTTCTGCCCTTTTGTTCAGTATTTTTTGCGACTGGGACGTGCGTTCAACGAGCCAGCCTGCTATCCACGTATTTCTTGTCTTCGCGCTTTAACGAACCGTTTTTCTCCAAAGCGTAAGTCAAGGCTTCAATGGCACTGTTCAAATGAGCTATATCGTTGTATTTCAACTCCTTTATGGAAGTTTCCACACCGTCTATTCGCTTATTCAAAGAAACTTCCACACCATCTATCCGCTTATTTATGGAAAACTCAACACCGTCTATCCGCTTATTCAAAGAAGTTTCCACGCCGCTAATTTTGCTAATAATCAACGCATAGCCACTACAGACGAATGCAAGTATCACTAGCATACGTATGTTTTCTGCGTTAAAGATGAGATTTAAAATCTTTTCCATAGCAATGCCTCCTTTAAAGATACAAAATTCTTGCCACCACCACAAGGTTTAACCCTTTCTTTTTTCATAGAAACCTCCTTCTTTTCGTTTCTACTATATTAGACGGAAAAAATGGCAAAAAAAATCCTAAAATCCTAAAAATATTTTTTTGGCATACAAATGTATGCTATTTCTTGCTATTTTGTTCAGTATTTTTGCATAAACCCTTGACAAACTCCTAAATTATTGCTATATTGCACATAACAATACAAACTCATAAGGAGAGCTATATGAAAAACAAACTGTTCGGCATTCTTGCCCTAGCGGTAGCAATAATCGGATTTTCACTTACAGGCTGCGATAATGGCAGCGGCGGCAATGAGACAAGCTACGACTATTGCATAACGGCAAGCGGCTGTTTACCAGGTCCTTTTACTGCCAGCACTTGCACTGGGCAATTGAGCAATAGCTGCCCCAATGGGTCAAGCCCAAGCGTGGGCGGCTCCTCTTCTAGCGGCGGCGGCAGCGTTTCTGGGTTGGATGCTGCTCTTAACGGAAGGTGGGCTAATAGCGAAGAGGAATGGAATTTCAATAATGGAAGTTTTGAAACTTTAACTGATGGAATAAAACTCAAAGGGACTTATACCACAAGCAACGGCAGACTCAACCTTACAATAACCCACGTTCAGTATGATGCTTCTTATGGACTTGGGTCTAATTGGTATTCAAGAGCCGATCTTAAAGCACTTGGAGCGTCTGATGCAGATTTAAATGATATATTTACCCAGATAACAGGAACATATTCCATAAGCGGCAATACTCTTACTCTTACAAATTCGGATGGTACAAGCCGTTATACAAAAGTCACTAGCGTAACGCCCAACTACTCGCTAGACGGCGTTTGGGTTGGTCAAGGTGTAAACGGAGGGACTGGAGGGACTACTACGTTTAGCGGTAGCAACGGTGTATTAAGCAGTTTTGCTTCGCCTCCTAGCGCTATTACGCAGGATGCCATAAACAAAGGCTATTATACGCTTGGTATGCAAACTTATCGTAATTTAACAAGCACTGGCAATTTGAAATGGTCTGGACAGGTGTGGACGACTTATAGTGATAACAGTACTCCAAATGTTGCTAAGGGTGCAATATGGACTAATTGTACAATCACAATGAGTGCTGACGGGCAAACCATAACTATTGTACTCGGAGCTGGGACTGACAGTAATGGTCAAACTATTAATGGAGTTACTTGGACTTTGACAAGGAAGTAGTAACCCACGGGCCTGCTATTTTGTTCAGTGGTTTTTGTATATTTTTCTTATGAAAAAAATCACAAAACGGCAGCAGGCCATATATGATTACATAAATGAATTTATTTCTTTGAATAAATTCCCGCCCACCATTCGTGAAATAGGCGAAAAATTTAGCATAAAAAGCACAAATGGGGTTAGAGATGCTTTGATTTCCCTTGAAAAAAAGGGCTTGATAAAAAAACTCTCCCGCCAGGCTCGCAGCATAGAGCTTTTGCAAAGCACCGCTGAGCCTCCGCCTGTGAACGCAGTTCATATACCCCTTATTGGGCGAATAGCCGCAGGTACTCCCATTTTGGCAGAAGAGAACATAGAAGATACCTTAGCTATGGATAAAGCCATGCTTCCTCGCAGCGGGCAGTTTTTTGCCCTTAGGGTGCAAGGGAATTCCATGACCGGAGATGGGATTTTAAACGGAGATATGGCAATTATCCGTATGCAAAAAAATGCGGAAAAGGGGCAGATAATAGCCGCTATAATGAATGGAGATGCCACCCTCAAGCACTACCATCCGGCAGAAAACAGGGTTGAGCTTAGGGCTTCCAACCCGGCATACTCGCCAATAATCTTAGGCGAAGGCGAGAATTTTTCCATAGGGGGAATTTTAGCAGGCATAATACGCAAATGCTAATGCTAAAGATTTTCTACATTATACCCCAAATATACTTTATAAACAAGAGGTTATTATGGGTTTGTTAGACGTATTTAAGCCAAAATGGCAGAGTTCAGATATAACTATTCGCAGGCAGGCTGTTCAAAGTTTGGGTGCTACGGATTTAGATGCTCTTTTAGATATAGCTGCGAGTGATGAGGAAGCAAATATAAGAAAACTAGCAATTCAAAAAATATCTGCACCAGAACATTTGAATAAATTATTGGAAACAGAGCAGGATGCTTCCGTAAAAAGCGCAATAAAAGAAGCCTTGAAAAAATCTTTCTTTAAAACAGTGAAAAATCATATTGGCGAACCAAACGCGCAAATTCGCAAAATATTGGAAGAATTGCAAGCAAAAGACAAAGAAGAACTTTTGCCGGTGGCAAAGTCGGCTGAGGTTCGCTTGGAATTGATAAGCGATTGCACAAAACAGGGCTTGCTCACACAAGTTGCAAAAAGCGATACCCAAGAAGAGGTGGCTCTTGCCGCTCTTGCCAAAGTTGAAAGAGAAAACCTGCTTGAAGAAATTAAAAACGATGCTGTTTGCAATGCCGCACGGGTAAAGGCAAAAGAAATGCTCTCGCGAGTGCAGGTTGCAAAAACAGACCCGGCAAAGGAACAAGCGGATTTGCTATCTCAAAAGCAAAAAGCTTTGCTATCTCATGCAACAAGGCTTTTAGACAAAGAACCTCTGGCTGTGGATTCTGAAATGCAGCGTCTTTACCAAGAAGCGCAAAACCTCGGCAAAGAAGCCTCTACACTAGGCTCACCGCAAAACGAGGAATTGAATTCCGTATTTGAAAAGCACAAAGAAAATGTTTTGGCAGAAAAAGCCCGCATTGCAGAGGAGCAAGCCAAGCAAGAAGCAAAATTGAGAGAAGAGGAAGAGAGCAAAAAGCAAGCCCAAGCTGCGGAGCAGGCACAAGCACAGGAAGAAACACAAAAGCAAGACTTAGGTCTAGAAAGCGCAGAAGAGGAGCAAGCTGCCGAAGCCAAAGAAGATAGGTTAAGCGAAGAGGAATACAATGCAAAATTGCCGCTCTTGCAAACTATAATAGACAAAGTGAACGCTTTAGACGAAAACGGAGATTTTAACGAAATTTCCCAAAGCGTTAGGCAGGCTTTTTACGAATGGAAAGAAATTGTTGGCGAAAAGAAATCTCAGTTCAAAAATGTTTACAAGGAATTTAGAAACGCAACAAGCCGCTTTCAAAATTTGCAGGAATGGGCCTCTTGGCATGCCGAGCAAATAAGAGAGCAGTTGATAAAAGAGATTGAAGAACTTGCAAATATGCCTGTTGTTTTGGAAAACAGAACCAAAGCTTTTGCAATGCTAGAGCAATGGAAAGTAGCTGGTTATATGCCAGCTACAAAAATTCAGGAACTGTGGCCCCGCTTTAAAACAGGGCTGGACAAGGTTATGGATTCTGTTTTGCCTTTGCTAAAAGAGCAGGAAAAGGGGCAAGAAGAAAATTTGAAAACAAAAGAAGATATATGCGCCCAAATAGAGGAGCTCGCTGCAACTGCGGGTGAATGGGCGGAGCAGCTCAGAAAAGTTCAGGAATTGCAGGCAAAGTGGAAAAATACCGGCTTTGTTCCAAAAACTCAAAACCACGCAATTTGGGAACGCTACCAAGCCGCTATAAATTCATTTTTCAAAAAACAGGAAGCTTACAAAAAACGCATTGACGAACAGATAAATGAGCGAATTGCCGCAAGGGAAAAACTTTGCGAAGAAGCAGAGACACTTGCAAAATCAAACGACTGGAGAAATACCCCAAGGGCATTCACAAAATTGAGCGCAGATTGGAAAAACGCAGGCTCGGTTCCCACTGAGCAATATGAAAAATTATTGCAAAGATTCAAAGCCGCAAGCGATTCTTTTTTTGAAAAAAGAAATGCCCACTTTGATAGCACCAGAAAAATTAGAGAAGAAATATGCGAAAAAATTGAGAACCTTGTTTTTGATGCTTCCAGCGCAGAATCTCTCTCGGCATGGAAAGCAATAGAAGAAGATTGGAAGGCACTTGAAAACAACGGATATTCCAAGGAACTATACGAAAGATTTTACGCAGCCTCTGACCGTATATGGGAAACGGCTTCAAAAAGCAAACCGGAAATAGCAAAGGAGCTGGATAAAAACTGGGAAATAAAACACGGCTTAATGGAGAAGTTAAAAGCCATTCTTGAACAGGAAAACTTTAAGTTTAAAACTTTGCAAATTGTTCGCGAGTTGCAAAGCGAGTGGGAAAAAGCAGGCCGTTGCGGAGTGGCAGAGGCAGAAATTTCCACCAAGTTTGCCGAGCTTATTCAAAAATTCTTTTCCATTTACAATGACCAAAAGGAAATCAGAAGCAATTTAGACAAAATAAATGCGCAGAAAAAAGAGGACTTGTGCAGCCAGGCAGAAGAACTTTTGGTAAAAGCTCAAAACAAAACGCTCACCCGTGCCGAGGTTGTTTCTGAAACTTCTTCTTTGAGAGCTGCTTGGAGAGACTCTGGCAACGTTTCAATGCACTTGGCAAAAATGCTGTGGAAACGTTTTAATGGTGCTTGCAATGCTGCCTGCCATGCTTTTGAAATAGCACCCGCAGAAGAAGAACTTGCAACAGAAGGATAAAGGGGTAAAGTTTGTCTAATTGCATTGTAGCTTTGGATTTGGAGGGAGTTCTCTCTCCAGAAATTTGGATAACTGTTGCCGAGCAAACAAAAATAGATGAGCTTCGCCTAACCACACGTGATATTGCCAACTACGATGAACTTATGCAACATAGGCTTAAAATTTTAGGCGAGCGAAATATAAAACTTTCGGATATTCAAAGCGTTATTGAGAGCTTGCCGCTTTTGGAAGGTGCGCGGGAATTTCTAGATGAATTGAGAGAGTTTTGCCAGGTTATAATTTTATCGGACACCTTTGCGGAATTTGCAAGGCCCATAATGAAAAATCTCGGTTACCCCACCTTGTTTTGTCATAATTTGCAAATTAAGGACAATAGGATAATAGGCTATAAATTGCGCCAGCAAAATCAAAAGCAATGCGCTGTGGAAGCCTTTAAATCCCTGAATTTCAAAGTATTTGCCGCAGGCGATTCTTACAATGATATTTCAATGCTTAAAACGGCAGACAAAGCCTGCCTTTTCCGTGCACCAGATTCGGTGAAAGTGGAATTTCCGCACTTTAAGGCTGTGGAAGAATACAGGGAGTTGATGAGGGAAGTGAGGGATTTTTACTATATTTAATATATGAAAAGATTACTTCTAATTCTCGTTTTATGTGCAGGGGTCTCTTTTGCGGGAGATAGAAATGCTTTGGGTCTTTGGCTAAGCAATTATGGCTGGGGTTTTGACTTAAAAAGTCTTGGTAACAACAATACTGCTTGGGATATTTATCTCGGCGGTGGCACAGGATTTTCTAGCAGAGGTTGGGCAAGCATTGGTTTAGATGGTGGTTATTATTTTATAAAACCAAATATTATTAAAGCAGATGCTTCAGCAGCGGGCAAATTTCCATTACATTTTGGACCAAATTTTGGCTTTGGTTATTGGGGCTCAGGTGACAGAAACAACAGGAGCAGAGAAAGTTGGCTTGTGATAGCACCAAATGTTGCTTTAGGCATATCTTGGTTTCCTCCTACGTCTTTTAAATGGGATATTTCCCTTGAATTATTTCCAGGTTTGAGAATAAATAACCATTCTTGGGAAAATAATAGTAGCACCAAATGGGATAACGAATGGAGCACGAATTTAGGCTTGGACATCCGCATTCTTGTCCATCTCTATATATTTTAGCCCTTAACCAATTTAATCCCTTTAGGGCTTAACTCCACAACGCCTTGTTTCCATAGCTTGCCTGCAAGTTTTTTAAACCCTTTTTTGCTCATCCCAAAATTCTTGCGAATTTCCTCTGGAGATGAATCATCGGAAAAAGGCAAAAAACCGCCATTGTCTTTTAGGGCTTTGAGCAGGGCTTCTCTGTGCTTATCCACAAGAGCATCAAAACCTATGGGAGAAAGGCTAAGGGCAATTAAGGAATCTTCTTCCCTTATGCTGTGAATATAGCCTATGCAAAAATCTCCTATATGCAAACCTGTGGAAACCGGATTGCAATAAAGCCTGCCAGTCCAGCGTTTGTTTATGATAAAATCGATATGGCGTTCCTCTTGAAAATCATAGGCGATAAGCGAAACTTCCATTCCCTCTTTCAGTTCCGAAATATCCCTGTCAAAATATTTGCGCAACTTTTCTGTGGAGCTTATGCGGCCACTTTTTTCATCTATAAAAACCCGCACAACGCAGGTATCGTTTTTTTCCAACTCCCCTAACTGGTTATTGAATGGCAAAATCAAATCTTTATCTAAGCCCCAGTCTAAAAACGCCCCCACATCATTGACATCTTTAACGCGCAGCACCGCAAATTCATCAACACAAGCCTTTGCTTTTTGCGTTGTAGCCACCGGCCTAGCCTCATTATCCAAATAAATGAAAAGATTTATGCTATCGCCGATATTCAAATTTTTAGGTGCTTTTGTTTTTGGCAAAAGCACTCTATCTTTGCCATCTTGCGTTTCAACATAAAACCCTTGCGGCAATTCTTCTAGTACGGTGCAATCATTGTAATTTCCGAGGAACATAGGAGGAAGATAGAATTTTACTTATCCCTATAATGACTACCACATTGAGCAATCTCGCTCCATCCCGCTTTAACTATCCTTCACACAACGCACGGAATAGTAGTTAGACTTGCTTCCACTGAGCTTACTTACATTCCAAAGGGCATACCACATATTCCTATTGTAAGCATTGTTGGCATTGGTGCTATTGGTGGAAGTCCACCAGAATCCAGCCTCACCTACACTTTTGAAAGAGCCATCATCGCTGTAGCCACCCGGAAGGGCAACAAAACCGTAATTGTCCTTGCCATCCCAACCATCAGGGCTCTCTTTCCACAAATCAGAGTTGGCTTTCAGTTTGATGGCCGCATCGGATCCGATTATTGCACCTTCTTCAGAATAAAGATACTCACTGACAAAATCCGTCAGCTTATCCCATTCGGCATCGCTAGGCAAATGCCAGCCTTGTGGACAAGCACTGTCCATAGCTGCTGCCCATCTGTAAAGCCTGCCGTACTTATCGCAATTAACGGTATTCTCATCTGTGAGATTATAACTTTTAGTTTTGCCATCTATACTGCTCGATATGACAATTTCTCCACCGCACCTGCTGCCTTCTACGGCATAATTGATGTTCTCAGCCATCCAAATTTGCTCATCTATCTTAACCCATTTGTAGGCTTTGCCGTTTCTATAATCTTGTAAAATGCCGCTGGTGTTGTTGCTGGTGTTGCCGCTGTTTGAGCTGGGTTTATCCTGCTGCTGGGAAGGGGTGTTGTTGCCTTCGTTGGAACAAGAAAGAGTTAGTGCCAATGCAGATGCAATGACTGCTGTTAGTAGAAAACGAGTTGCTTTCATAGTGTGTTTCTCCATTTCAATTTGTTAGTTCCGCACGCAACGCACGGAAAATAGAGTTCCCTTAGTGTCTTTGCTGCTGCCGACACTTTTGCCGATGTACCGACTGTAGGCTTTGGAAGCATTGATCTCCGTGGAACTCCACCAGTAGCCATAGTTACCGACACCGAAGAAAAAGTTGCTGGCGTAGCCGCCAGGCAAAGCCGAAAAACCGATATCGCCCGTGCCATTGCCATCATTTTCCCAACCGCTGGATGCTTTGAGCACATTTCCAGCAATATTATCGTCGCCAACAAAATTTACAAGTCTGTGCCATTCGTCATTGCTTGGCAAATGCCAACTTTCGGGGCAAGCAGATTTAGCAGTTGACCAATTATAAAGCCTACCATATTTTTGGCAGTTACCTTCCTGATCTTCATAACATTTGCTGCCTTCTGCCTCATAATTCAAATTCTCTGCCATCCAAGTTTTGTCATCCAATTTCAAGGTTTTATAAGTTTTGCTATCTCTGGAATCGGTGAAAGAACCTTTTTCGACTGCTTTAAGTGCGGCGGCTATGTATTCTTTTGCTGTTTCCTGGCAATCCTTATTGCATTTCGTATATTTCGCAATTTCACCATTGTCATCGGTGAACGTAATCATTGAACCTTGCAATTTATAACTCCATGACACTGCTCCCTGAGAGGTTGTAGTATAAAAACGGCCATTTTCCGTTTTCCACGTAATTGCAACTCCATTGGAACCTTCAGTAACTACTCCAGTTCCGTCACTTAAAAGATCCACAACACCGCCCTTATTACTGCCAGATACCCCCACCCACCTGCCCACAAATGCCGATGGATGGGCAGAATCGCAGGATATTATCGGCAACAGTGTGGCAATGATTGCCACGCCAAAGATTGATTTCAACAGGTTTTGTGTTTTCATAACCATTCTCCTTCCCGTTTGTTAGCCTTGCCAAAACTTGGGAACACGGTTTTGGCAGGATTTGCGCCGTTTGTGGCGCGAGTTTTTAATTCTTTACACAACGAACACTAAACAAGTAGTTCTTATTGAAGTAAGACCGAGAGGCGTAATCAGCGTAGTTGGGAATGTGTATTACCCAAGCCTCATCGCTATCGTACTCGCTTGCCCACCAATAGCCGACATAACCAGGATTTCCAATCCCTATACCATTACCGAAGGAGTATCTATCAGCACCGCCGCCAGGCAGGGCGGAAAAATTGTAATCGTCTGTGCCGTTGCCATTGCTCTCCCAGCCGCTTTTTGTCTTTAAGTACTTGCCCTCGCAATCGGAAGACCAACTAGATTCGCAGCCTTTTTCGCTCTTAACATAGCCCAATAGCGTTTCCCATTCTTCCTTGCTGGGCAAATGCCAGCCAGAGGGGCAAATGTTTTTGGCTGTTTCCCAGTCATAAAGTCTTCCGTATTTTTCGCAGTTGGAAGGGTCATACGCATAGCATTTGCTGCCACTGACTGCGCAGTTCAAATTCTCAGCCATCCAAGTTTGAGTGCCAATATCCACTTTTCTATAATCTTCTATATTGCAAGAACCCGGAGGGGAAGTTGAATAGCCTTCTTCGGGTGGAACAGAGCAGGAAAATGTTAGAGCCAAGGCAAGCGAAAGGCCTGCCGCGAGTGAAAAACGGGTAGTTTTCATAGAGTATCTCTCCTTTTTGTTTGTGTTAAATTTTCTTGCGAACATATTCTTTGTCCTCCGTTAATCTAAGATAGCCTTTGATTCCCGCATTGATGGATATATATTTTGCGGTACGACCTTGGAATGGCACTATGTTGTATAATGCTTCAATGACAATTAAATCTCCCAAAACTATTCCCCCTCCAACTGGGAATATAGGTGCTGAGATACTCACCAAATCAATTTTTTCCTTTTCAGGGTTTCGCAAATCGGTGCTGCCCCGCTTTGGCCTCTCCACCTGAGGAGCATATTTAAAATAGCCAGCTCCGCCGGAAAGGAACAGGAAATCCACCGGATATAGCCTTGCTAAAGCACCTACTTTGAGACTGATGTTTTTAGATACGTTGGGAAACACATCTGGCTGTATTCTTATTATCGCATCCTTGTCAATGTTTATGTAGCCAAAATCCACATACAACCCAAAGCGGAAAAATTTAAGGTTTTGCTTAAAAAATTCGGCACTAAGAGAGCCTTCGTATCCCAATGATTTAAAGTAGTTAGGATCAATCTCGTTCATATTCAAAGACACCCCGCCAGCCATCGTGCCTCCCGCCATCCAAGCGGTTCTCGTAGCTTCCGCTACCTCAGCTTCTGCCTGTTTTTCCTCTTCCAGTTCCGCTTGCGAAATTTTTCTGGGTATCATATCTTCAACCATTTGTATGGCAATATCCCTGAGCTTGTTTAGACCGCTATCTTCCGAGTGTTCTTTCAAATGCCTGAGCTTTGAAGCATTCACCACGCTTGCCCTTTCCACATTCACCAATCGGGCGTTAATATTATAGGTGCCCATTACTGGTTCAATGCTTGCAATGCAAATCTCCGATATGCCGTATTGCTTGCCCATGCGCGAAATTTCACTGTCAGATACGGAGCCGCTGTATTGCTTTCCCAGTTCCCTGTCTATTTGCTTTGTAAAAGCATCGGAACGCTCCACAACCACGAAATTGCCGTTATACCTGCTTCTCGTGAAGAGTGCTTCAAGCGTGTATGTGTACAGCGCACTTTTGCTCAACCTCCTTTCTCCCTGCACATAAACAGCTTTCTTGGGAAGACTGGAATCCGTTTGAACTGATATCGTTCCCAGCATTTTCTCAACTGCTTTGGTTATGGCGGCAGACATTGCTCGGCCATCTTGAATATCCTGGTCAACCACTCCAAGCCCCACCAATTGCGCTGTTTCTACATCTATTATGCGGGCAGATACCTGATAGGGACGCACAAGAATTGATCTTATAACCGTTTTGCCATCCTGAGATAATTCCTTGTAATAATAGCTGCCAAGGTCTATTATGTCGGACACACAAATATACCGTGCACCAGCTTGCTTGCCAAATGCTACCATCTGGTCATCGTCAACAGCACCACTGGCTTGCTTGTTCAATTCCTCATCTATAACGCTAGAACGCTCCACCACCTCATATTTGCCACTCCCTGCTAGAACGTTAATAGTTGCCACCCTCAGCGCATTTTTCACCTCATCCGAATAGCCGCTCTGCTCCGATACATAAACGGCTACTTTAGGTATCTGGGCAAAAGGCAAGGCACAAAAAAGGCAGAGTGCTAATGTGATTTTTGTTATTGCTTGTGATGTTTTTTCCATATTTTCCTCACTTGTTGATGGATTGAATTATTTTTTCCGCAAGATTATTAGTTAATTCCTTTATAGCCCGGTCTGTAGCTTTTTCTCTGTTTCGGTTTCCCCAGCCACCCTTCGCCTCTGGAATTTTCACCTCTAGAGGTTTTTTGTATTTCAGGTTATCCACAGAAACATTTGCGTTTGCATAGCAATAAATCTCGCCGAATTTGTTCAATGTGTTTTCTATGCAATTGCCAAGTTTAACCTTTATTTTCACAACATAGTCTGCATCGCTTGCGTTTTCCACTATTGTGCAATTGCAGCCTTTATCCTGCATTTCTGCGCCTAGGGATTCCAAGTCATTGTCGCCAGAAATATCCAGATAAACACTTGTCCCATGTTCAAGGAATTTTTTCGCCTCATTGAGTTTTTGCCAAAAATCCTGCTCGCGTTTGATATACGAATTGTCGCGCTCAACCGCTTGCAACAGGGAACCCCAGTAAGCTACATTTTTCAAGGAATCCTCAATCACCTGTATCCTGCCAAATGCCGAGTTCTTTTTCCCCTGCTCCGCAAGCACCTCCATCCTAATCAATTCCTTCTCCGCAAAGGAAAACAGGGAATTTATGCTTGATTTGTAAAAATCTGCCAAATCCTTCTTTTTAACGGCGGCAAAACCGTATATGTAGCCGCTTTCTTTGTCAAAATACGAATATGTTTCCATATTGGCTAAAACAGCATCGCTTGAACTTGTTATTGTCTGCTTTTGATTTTTGTTTATCTCTTCGCTATAGTCTTTGCCGCTTTGCTTTTGGGTGCTGGTATTCTCAATGATAGAAGCCGCACGAATATTTACAATTATACTCTCCGAAAGACTGCTCTGGGCAGCTCTTTCCATTTCTTTGAATTTTTCCTTGTTCGGGCTTCCCTTCGTTTTATCACTTGCAAATCCAGTATACCACTCCTTGCTTGGATAATGGACGGAACGCCAGCCGTCTTGAATCCACATAGGAATTGGCTCCTGAGCTTGCAAGGATATTGCAAGGAATAAGATAAGGAATGTAAATACGTTAACCATTTTAGCAGACAATATGGGGGGGGGGGGGGGGGGGGGGGGGGGGGGCGACAGCGAAAGATGACGGATTTATTCGGCTTGCTCGGCTAGCTGCTAGCTGGCAATGACTAGTACAAAAAACATCCGGAGAGCTTGCAGTGCAAGCTCTAGCCTTAAATGTTGTTTTGCCAGTAATGGTCATATTTGAATAATATAGAAATTATTCAAACTCACAATATCTGCTACATGTGCAAGCTTTATTTCTCCGCTATATCCATCTTTATACAAGCATCTAGCAGATCTTTTATAGTCACAACGCCTAGGTATTTCCCCTCCAGCTCAACTACAATGGGGTTGTATAACCTATCAAAAGGCCTTTGCATGGCTATGCGTGATACATGGTCAATTGGCATATTGTGGTTGACTTTTAAAAAGTTGTTATTTACCAATTCCAAAATATTTTTTTTGGAATAAAGGCTATGCCCATACCCGCCGCTGAACAATTCGTTCAGGGTACGCCTTGTCATAAAGCCTATTGCCACCTCATTTTCCAAAATGGTAAATTCGGTGATTGTGGGATTAAGCCTTAGCATTTCATAAACATCTTCAGATTTTTCATTTGGAGATAGGCAATATCCTTTTCTGGACAAATATCCTATGGAAGGATAAATGGAATCTTTAATTTTTTCAACATATTTTTTTGAGTGATATTTCTCTATTAGGTTGATTTTTTCTGGGGCTATATCTGCAAATGATTTGCGTGGGATGCCTAAAAAATATCCTTGCCCAAAATCTACATTTAGTTTGATGAGCATCTGCAATTCTTCTTCTGTTTCAATTCCTTCGGCTATTACTTTAATATCTGCATTCTTGCCAAAATCGACCATCGCTTTGCACAAAAATTGCTTGGTTTCGTCTTTGTCTATATTTCTAATTAAGTTTAAATCCAGTTTTATTATATCTGGCTTTATATCGTTTATAACATTTAACCCCGAATAACCAGACCCAACATCATCTATGGCTATTCCGTAATTCTGTTTTCTGTAATGCTCAATGGAATCTAAAAATGCTTCTTTATCCATTATTGCATTGCGCTCGGTTATTTCAAATACAATATTGTGAAAATCCAAGCCATATTTATCTAAACGGTTTTTTGTAAACCCATCTTTGAATTCAATATCGTGAATTGCGTTTGGATTTACGTTTAGAAAAAGTTTCTTTTCCATATCAACAAGAATATGCTTTGCATTTTCCAATGCCTTTTTTCGGCACAGGGTTTCCAGCTCCCACAATTTGTTCATTTTTTCGGCTATTCTAAAAATATGCTCAATGCTCAAATCCAAAACCTTGCCAGAAGTTTTATCGTCTAAAACTCTGCTAAGTGCCTCATAACCAAAAACTTTTCCATCTGTTAGAGATACAATGGGTTGATAAACTGGCATAATTTGCTGTTCATGTAAAATTCTGTTAAATATCTCCACCTCAGCTTGCTTTAGCATAGCTAAAATATGGAAATTGATTATTAAAATTCGGTTAAATACGAATTAATATTTACTTAAATAATTCGCCTCAACATCAACGAACAAGAGAATATCTTCATTTATCGCATAAGAATAAGTGCGAACTTCGTCTTTGGTTGAAAAATCGTGATATGTAGAAGATATGCAGCTTTTATGACCGGTGACAACCGATTTCAAGGCCTCATAAAAATATCCGCGCCACACCCAATTTTTACTCTTATGCACTGCCAATTGCTCGCTAGAGCTAAGTTGATTGCCGTGGCTATCGCATAAATAAACAAGCCGCACATTTGATAATTTTGAGTATAGTTTCGCAAGATATGCGTGATAATCTTTTTTCTCGCAATTAAAGGGATTCTCTGCAAAAAAATGCTCAACTTGAGCATCTAAGGATTTTCGCAGAGCCTCTGATTTTGTTATTTTATCTTGCAGAAATAGATATATATTTTCACTTGATTCAGAAAAAACAGCTGCGTTTATAATGGCATCGCGCATTGAGGGTTGTGGGCGAGCAATTAGGAATCCCTGATAAAATCTTCCCTTTAAAGACAGGCAAATATTGAGCTGCTCCTGCGTTTCTACGCCTTCGTACAGCACTTCAATCCCAACAGACTCGGCAAAGTCTGCAACAGAACGCAAATATTCGCGGTAGTGGTAAGATTTTTCGCTTCTATGGATGTAATCCATATTGATTTTTATAATATCTGGCTTGAGCTTTGCCAGCCGCTCAATATCACTGGCGTTTTTTCCATAATCATCAAGCGCAATGCGGCAGCCAACGCTCTTATAATGAATTATAGCTTGGATATATGCATCGCTGGCATTGAATTCTTCTTCCGTAATCTCTATAACCAATTTTTCAAGAGCTATGCCGAACTCCTCTGCTAATTTCAAAGTTAGCATCAATTCCGGTCTATCTGTATATTGCGTGAGCCAAGCCAGCCTTATATTGATAAATAAATATTCGTTTAGCTTTTCTTCGGCATATTTTTTCATGGCATATCTTCTCACTACCCTATCTACCAGCAGTGCTTCTTCGTTTGAGGTATTTGTATCGTTAAAAAATTGACCTAGCGACTGTACTTCACCCTTGTCATCTATAAACCGCCCCAGAACCTCGTAAGAATATACAGTTTTTGAATCTGCCGAGAGAATAGGCTGGAAATGGGCAATAATTTTGTCAGGCGAAATGTTCATTTTTTCCTCAATATAAAAGATAGAATTTTACTATAGGGATAACTGATTGGCATTAATAGGATTTCAACAAATTATTTGTCTTTATCTCAATGCTATCGCCTACCTGCCTTAGTAAGCATATACCGTATTTTTCGGCTTCTTCCAAAACTTTTTGATTAAATGAGAAACCTGCTATGCCAAGGTAGATTTTGTGCTTAGAATATTCTGGCCAAAGCTCCCTGAATTTAGGTAATCTCTCTTCTGCTAATTCCTTGACGAACTTAGGATGTATTCTGTTTTTTACCTCTATTATAGCTACTGATTTGCCATTCACCAAAACAATGTCAAATTCTATCAGCGAAACGCCACTTTTGCTGCATTCCATATTAGCTATCATTTTGTCATATTTTTGCCCTGCAAAAGTAAGTTTTCCCCTCAATATATTTTGAAAATACTGCTCCGCGTGATTACCTTGATTTTCATCAATGCCGCCCATTCGCCTAGATAGTTCTTTTATCATCCTATCCGTTTCCTTCTGCGAAGCGGCAATTTCTTTATTTCTAGCAGCGGCTTCCTTCCTATCTTCGGCAAAACTGGCAACTAAATCTTTTAATTCTTTGTCGGTCATAAATATCCTCATTGTGACTTTACAATATAAATATAGCTATAAATTTTAAAAATATGCCCAAAAAACGTAAAAATCCCACATTTTGCATACAACTGTATGCAAAATGAGGTTCATTATGGTTCAGACTTTCTATATTCTCCTAAACATTAAAAAGAGGTCCCTATGGCAGTATCATACAAAGAGCTTGGATTGGTGAATACCAAAGCTATGTTCGCAGACGCTATTAAAAAAGGCTATGCTGTTCCGGCATACAATTTTAATAACATGGAGCAAATGCAGGCTATTATACAAGCTTGCGTAGAAACAAAAAGCCCTGTTATTTTGCAGGTATCCAGCGGGGCGCGCAAATACGCAAACCAGAATTTGCTCAAGAATATGGCTAAAGGCGCAGTGGAATATGCGCACGAACTCGGTTGCGATATACCAATAGTTCTGCACCTTGACCACGGAGATACCTTTGAACTCTGCAAAGACTGCATAGATACCGGCTTTAGCTCCGTTATGATAGACGGAAGCCACCACCCTTACGACAAAAACGTTGAAGAGACCAAAAAGGTTGTTGAATATGCCCATAAATACGATGTGACCGTAGAAGGGGAGCTTGGGGTGCTGGCTGGTGTGGAAGACGATGTTTCTTCTGAACACTCACACTATACCCAGCCCGAAGAAGTCCAAGATTTTGTTGGCAAAACAGGCGTGGACTCACTTGCGATATCCATCGGCACAAGCCACGGGCGTTGCAAATTCAAGCCGGAGCAGTGCACTCGCAACCAAGATGGCTTGCTGATTCCGCCTCCGCTTCGCTTTGATATTTTGAAGGAAATTGAAAAAAAGCTGCCCGGTTTCCCCATAGTTTTGCACGGTTCTTCCAGCGTTCCGCACGAGTATGTGCAGATTATTGAGAAGTTCGGCGGAAAAATCCCGGATTCTGTTGGCATACCCGAAGAACAGCTCCGCGAAGCCGCAAAAAGCGCTGTTTGCAAAATAAACATAGATTCCGATGGCCGCCTCGCTATGACCGCCCTTATACGCAAAGTGTTCGGGGAGCATCCAGACGAGTTTGACCCACGCAAATACCTTGGGCCAGCTCGAGATGAGCTTAAAAAGATGTATGCAGCAAAAAATAAGAACGTTTTAGGGTCTGCTGGGGCAGTAAAATGAAAAAAATGCAGTTTATATCTAGACAAACCAGAAAAAATATTCTATATTTAGTTGAACGATGATTGCGACCGTTCTTTTAGATATATTGTTTGTCCTTTATATTATTGCCGGCATAGGGCTTGTTTTATATGGGTTTAATTGCTATTTTAGCGTTTTTCTCTTTTTAAAGAACTATAAAACAAACCGCAAGGCCGATAGGGATGAGCTGGAAAATTTTCTAAAAAACCTAGATATAAACAATCTTCCCAAAGTTACCACCCAATTACCCGTATTCAATGAGGGAAACTGCGTGGAAAGGCTTATAGAAAGCGTTTGTGCAATGGAATATCCCAAACATCTGCACGAAATTCAAGTTTTAGACGATTCCACAGACGATTGTTTGGAGATTTCCACCAGAAAAGTAGAGGAAATGAAGCAAAAAGGCTATAATATAACCCTAATTCACAGAATAAATCGCGCAGATTACAAAGCTGGCGCGCTAAAAGAGGGCATGTCGCAATGCGCGGGCGAGTTTTTAGCCATTTTTGACGCAGATTTTGTTCCAGAAAAGAATTTTTTAATGCACACAGTTCCATATTTGGTTATGGACAAGCGCATAGGCCTCGTTCAGGGACGTTGGGGGCATTTGAACAGGGGCGAATCCGGTTTAACCCTTGCTCAATCCATAGGCATAGACGGTCATTTTGTCATAGAGCAGTCTGCCCGTAGCTGGGGTGGCTTGTTTATGAACTTCAATGGCACCGCAGGCGTTTGGCGCAGAAAAGCCATAGACGAGGCAGGTGGCTGGGAAGGCGATACCTTAACCGAAGATATGGATTTATCCTACCGCAGCCAGCTCGCTGGTTGGAAAATGAAATTTGTTTTTGATGTTATTGTGCCTGCGGAACTTCCAGCAGACATAAACGCCTTCAAAAGCCAGCAATACCGCTGGGCAAAAGGTTCAATACAAACTGCCATAAAAGATTTGCCACAAGTGTTTTCCTCAAAAGAGTCTTTTAAAATCAAAATTCAGTCTCTTTTGCACACAACGCACTATAGCATTCATCCTTTAATGTTATTTACCGCCATTTCTGCATTCCCATTGCTTGCCTTTGGACATTCAAAATTTGGATATATGCCCGTGTGGCTTTTTTCAGCTTTGTTTGCCATTATAGCCCTTGCAGCTGTGGCTCCCTCCACGCTTTATTTCATCGCCCAAAAATTTTCGGGTTCCGTTGGTTGGAGAAAACGAATGGCAGCCCTTCCTTTGCTCATGAGCCTCGGGGTGGGGATTGCTGTCAACAATACTTGTGCTGTTCTCTCCGCTGTTTTTGGCAGAAAAAGTTCCTTTATAAGAACTCCAAAGCAAGGTGGAGCTGTTAGCGTAAAAAAATTCAAGCAAAAGTTCCCTGCAATTGCCTTCTTTGAATTGTTCTGTGGCGTTTACTGCGTGTTTGGTTTGCTAGAATACATAGATGCGAGAATTTTCCTTATAGGTCCCTTTTTAGCTCTTTACGCAGTTGGATTTCTATCTGTTGGCGTTTTAAGCATGGTTCACTACATAGATAATTTAAGCGGACAAGCCTGATATGAAAACACTCATTGTAGATGATGATATATTCAACTGCAAGCTATTGCAATCCATATTAAAGGATTACGGCGAATGTTCCATAGCTATGAGCGGAATTTCGGCAATTCAGCTTTTTGAGGAAGCTCTAAAAACCGATGAGTCTTATGATTTAGTTTGCCTTGACATAATGATGCCGGAAAAAGATGGTTATGAAACTTTGCGAGAAATGCGCACATTGGAACAAAACCATCCCTCGCAAAAGCGGAATCGCATAATTATGGTGACTGCACTAGAGGAACAGGAAAACAAAACAAAAGCCTTTTATGAAAATTGCGATGGTTATTTGGTTAAGCCTGTGGAACGAAAGTTGTTAGAAGAAATGCTCAACAAAATGAAACTAATTTAAGGGAAACTTCCCAAGTGATAACTTTTTTCATAGGTCTTGCGATTCTTGTTGTGGGCTATTTCACTTATGGCCGAATGATGGAAAAATCATTTGGAGTAGAGCCATCGCGCCAAACACCAGCTGTGAAAAATGCCGCCTTGTTTGAAGATAGGCAGGCTTTGCCACATTGGAAATGTATGCTAATCCACCTATTGCACATAGCTGGCGTTGGCCCCGTGGTTGGAGTTATTCTAGGCGCAAAATTTGGCCCTGTTGTGTTTTTGATTATTCCTTTAGGAAATATTTTTGGAGGGGCTGTCCACGATTATTTTTCTGGAATGATTTCGCTGCGAAATGGAGCTGGCTCATATTTGGAAGTTTCAAAGAAATTTTTGAGCAAAACCTTTGCGGCTTTTTCAACCGTATTTATGATAATAGCCCTTTTTGCCCTTGCGGCATCTTTTACAAATGTGAGTTCTGGCATTTTGAACACAAATCATGTGTTTAGCAAAACAACATCAGATAAGGCATTTCTCCTCTGTATATGCCTGATTTTCTCTTATTATGTATTCAGCACATTTTTTCCCATAAGTTCTTTTGTTTCTAAACTGAGCAATATTTTTGGAATTATTTTAATAGCTTCTGTGGGGTTTGTTCTTTTCTTTATCTCTGGGCATTTGCATACCCTTCCAGAATTTGATGTAAAAAATTTTTTGAGCAACTTTACGCAGCATCCCCTTGGGCATCCCATTTTGCCAATGCTGTTTGTGACAATAGCCTGCGGAATGATAAGCGGTTTTCACGGCTCGCAAAACTCAATTACGGCAGGCATAGAAGCAAATGAAAAAAACGGCAGGCAAACTTTTTATGGAATGATGGTTGCAGAAGGGTTTTTGGCAATGATATGGGCTGCGGTTGGGGTTATAGGTTATTCCCTTTATCCAAACCTTTTGAAAATAGAAAATGGCTCTGTTATACTGTCGGAAATTGTTCGCAATTTGATAAATGTCAAATTTGTATCGGAAATTATTTTGATAAGTGTTGCTGTGCTCGCAATAACAACTGCAGATGCCGCGCTTCGCGTTTTAAGGATTTTAATTTCAGATGCTTTTCATCTCAAGCAAAAATCTTCTGAAGACCGCTTTTTGCTTTGCATGCCTATTTTAGGCGTGTGCGCTATGATTGTATTTTGGAGCAATATAACCGATGGTTTTTCTGTTCTGTGGAACTATTTTAGCTTAACAAACCAAACTATAGCTGTAATATGCCTTGCCATATCGGTTTGCTATATGAGAGCAAAGAAAAAGCCGGTGATTTTTTTATTGATACCTCTTGCATTTTTATCTTTTGTAGTATTCCTTTATTTATTCTGGATTAGCCCTAAGCATATAATGGATGCTCCCATGGGTTTTGGGCTTGGCTATCCTATTTCATGTGTCATGGCTTTTATAAGCTCCATTCTTGTTTGCTTTTACTGTATGAGGCATGGAAAGCATTTAGCCAAACAAGTAGAAGAAAATCAATTTAACCCAGACGGCGATTGAGTATTTCCAAAAGTGCTTCCACAGGGTCTGGGTTATGCCACACCGCACCCAGCACAGCAGCACCGTCAAATCCTAGGCCTTCAAGCTCTGCTATGTTCTCTGCGGCAACGCCGCCAAGCGCAAATAATTTTTGCGAACAATTTTCTTTTTTTTGAAAGTCTCTCCAAGCGAGAATGCCATCTTTTAGCTCTTGGCTATTGTATTTGGCTTTGTATCCGAATTTGGAAATGGAGTCAAAAATGGGGCTTAAAAAACATATATTTGCATTTGTTTTTTCCAGCTCCTCAAAACTGTGGGCTGAACCTTGCCAAGGTAAAATATAGCTATGCCATTTTATATCAAAGCCAATTATCCACCTCTCCAGCAATGGATCTGGCATTTGCGGCTTTCTCGCATAAAGCATTTTCAAGCCGCTCTCAAACATCTGTTCTATAATCTCATGCTCGCCCGCAAAATTCTCCGGCGAAGAAATAAGAGCTATATCAAAGGGCAAATCCGCCGCCTGCTTCAAGCACAAAACCTTGAGAGAACTGGCTATTTGTGTTGCCGCCGATATAATATTTGCCGTTTCCGTAAATTGCAAAAGGTATAATAGGTGGCTTTATGCGGATTCCAGCTATTATATGCCCACCCATACCTATTTTGTAATCTGAATTTTTTAAGGTTCTCATAACAGATTCGCTTAATTCTTCGGTTGTCGGGGGCGCGACGCCGTTTTGGGGATATGATTCCATCACTTTTTCAACAAAAGCCTTATTCACTACCGGAGTGCTAACAATATAGCTAAGACCTGCACCTAAATATGGGCGGATAATCGGTGCAATATCAAATGGATAGGTTATAGATATATCTCCAGTTGCAACGCCAAAAATAGGAGATGCCTTGGGAAATATCATACTGTATGGAGGCTTTGGAGTATATTCCAAGTATACAGGATCTAAACCCAAATCTGGGTATTCCAAAGAGGTTCTATACCTTGCGGCGGTAATGTTAAAAGTTCCTTCAATATCAACAAAAGGCAAAATATCCAACCAAAGCTTGAAGCCCAAACCTTGCAAGCCATCCGATTTTTCCTGATTCACCTTTAGTCCAAAATCTTCAATAGTGCCGCTATTGGCTTTTAGCGAACCTGTGTTCATAACATAGTGTACGCCTGCACCTATAATAGCAAAAGCCTGTGTGCTGGCAAATAGAGCAAAAGTTGCTGCAAAAAGAATTTTTTTCATAAGGCATTCCTTAGGTTAGGTTGTTTATTTAAATATAGTAAAAAAGAAAATCAAACCCGCTATAAACCCAGATCCTGTTGCTCCTGCAAGCCAAGCGAACTGGGGCACGGTTTTTTTCCAAATGGGTGAGGCTGGCAAGGGCATTTCTTTGCGCACAGACCTCAGCCAGGAACTCAGCGGATGCGAAAGCTCGCGAGGCAAACCTTCCATAATGGAATCCAGTTTTATTAAGCAGCTATAAGCCGAGCTTATTCTTTTTGAGCTGTCTTTGGCAAGCATTCTGCACACTAGGCGGCGAAGCTCGTTTGGAACATTTGGCGGAAAGTCCACGGGCAATATGTTTTTGCTCAAAATTTTTTTTGAGGTTTTCTCAACATTTTCGTCCCTGAAAGGATGCTTGCCAACAAGCATTTCAAAAGCAATTATCCCAAGGCTGAACATATCAGAGAGTTCGGTTGCGCTCTCTCCCTTAATCTGTTCCGGGCTCATATAGGCGGCTGTGCCTATAACTGTTCCTGGAATTGTTATATCTTGGTTTTCAATGCGCGCAATTCCAAAATCTAAAAGCTTGGTTTGGCCTGCAAAATCGACCATTATATTGCCGGGCTTCAAATCTCTGTGCACAAAACGCCTTGAATGAACGTGCACAAGGGCACTCAAGCAACCCCATAAAACAGAGCAAGCTGCCCAAACAGGGAGTGACGGAGATTTATCCAAAACTTGCTTTAAGCTCCAGCCATTTATAAATTCCATAGATAAATTGAGCTGCCCCCTTTCCATCCAATAGCCATAAACCTGAACTATGTTCGGGTGGTTCATAGCCGCCAAAACCTGAACTTCCCTATTGAATCGCTCCACCAAATCTTCATAGCCGCGAAGAGCGAGCTGCATTCGCTTAACAACTAACATTCTGTCTAGAGAGGGATCATGGCAAAGCCAAATTTCGCCCATAGAACCTTGCCCAATGCATTCTTGCACCGAGTACTGTCCTATTTTTTCTGGGGGCTTGATTTTTTTCATTCAGCAAGTCTAACTAGCATTAATAGGAATAGCAAATCGCTGCTATCGCCAGAGGGTAAAATTTCGCAAAGGGAATGTTCGCCATTTACCAAAACCTTGGTTTCTTCTGCGCCGCAAATTTTGAGGATTTCTAAAAGATAGCTAACATTAACGCCAATATGCAATGGCTCGCTGCCTGTTATGCCTTCGCAAACACAAGCGATTTTTTCTCTTGTGCGACGAGAACCAACAGCAGAAATTTTTATTATTGAATCTTGAATTGAGAGCCTTGCATTGTGGGTTGTTTTATCTGCAGAGACATTTACCCTTTGCAAAACATCCAGCATTTCTGCGGTGTTGAACTTAATTGAAATTGGCAAGTTCGTTGGGATAACTGGCCGCCAAGATGGATAGGGCCCTTCTAAGAGTTTTGCGGTGACAGATGCTTTTGGAGTTTTGAAGTTCAAATGCGTTTCTGTGAATCCCATATAAACTGTAGCCTCTGAATCGCCAACGGCGGCAGCGGCAGAAAGCAAAGCCTGAATTGCCCGTGGCGGGACTATTGAAGAGCGCGCAAGAGAGAAAGCCTCATCTGCCTCTGGCTGAACATATACCCTTGAAAGCCGGTGGCTATCTGTACCAACAGAAACCAATTTGGAATCTTCTGCCTCTAGCAGAATACCAGTTAAAGAAGGGCGATTATCGTTATTTTTGCTCGCGGCAAAAGCAACTTTTGAGAGCAAAAAATTAAGATCTGGGACTTTAAGCGAAACTTGGCTATCGGGTTCTACGTCTGGTGTTTTTATAAAATCTTCGGGATTTTTGCCCCCAAGGTCTGAGTCACGTTCATCACCCCAAGAAACGGTAAGGTTCAAGCCCTCTGTGGAAATAATTAGCTCTACATCTGGTGCATTGGATACAGTATCAAAAAGGTCGGCGGCAGAAACGGCTATCTCTCCATTTTCTTCTCCATTTACCTCTATATTAAGGCAAAGCCCAAGACCTGTTACATCATTTGCCGTAATTTCAAGATTACTCCCTTTTAAACGAAGCAAAAAACAGCCAGCTATTGTAATTGCCGGCTTTGCCGGCACAACTAGCTTGGCAGCAGAAAACGCCGGCGCAAGAATTGACTTTTTAGCGGTGAATTTCATAGACCAGATAATATAGAAAATTTATTTTGCAAACACAGCACCGTATCTGCAATCTTGCGTTTTTGGGTTATAAAATTCGGTTGCGTATTGTTTTTGCATTTTTGTTTTAAAGGATTATACTGCGTTCCATTGCACAAAGCACGGTTAGCAATATCACCCGAACAAATATAAACTGTGGGATTATAAGACATGCCATCGCATAAATCATAAACTCCGCCGTCATAGCAAAATTTCTTGCGTGGATTAAATATGGCATCGCATTCTAGAGATGGTTATGATTTCTTCCGCGCAATATTTTGGGATGTTGGCGGCGTGAGCTGTTGAGATTGCGAAAGTTGCTGCAAGAGCAGTTAGCGCGATTTTTGGGAATTGCAATTTCATTGTTTTTTTCTCCTTTGAAGGCTTAAATTATTTTCTATATTACTCCGCAAGGGAGCGACTTTATTATATCGGTTTTTAATAGGAGGCATATTATGCCCCAAAAACTTAGGAGCCCGAAGTTCGCTCCGTTTACATTGGACTTCACCTTCAAAAAAGCCTTTGCTAGCGAGCAATGCAAAGACTTGCTTTTGTTCCTGCTCAACACTTTCCTTGATAGAGTTCTCAAAGAACCCATCATAGACGTGAAAATCATACACACAGTCCAGCTTGGCAAGACTAGGAAAAAAAGAGGGGCTGTATTTGATATTCAATGCGAGGATGCTTCTGGTACAAGGTTTATTGTTGAGATGCAAGTGGAGGAACAGAAGCACTTCATCAAGAGGAGCCTCTTCTACCTTTGCATGGCTGTGGCTAATCTTGCAAAGAAGGGCAAGATGAGCAGGGATAAGAAGGTACCTTACGATTACAACATTCCCGTAGTCTATATGCTCAGTTTTATCAACTTTGACGCTGATTTCGGGAAAGGCTGCGATGAGGTTATTCAATACCTCTCCCTCTCCAACGAGCTTCACCCTGAGGTTCGCTATGATGACCTTATGCGTTTGATTTATGTCCGGCTTCCCAGGTTTAGCAAAACAGAGGGGGAATGCAAGAGCGACCTTGACAAATTGCTTTTTATGTTCAAGAATGCGCACTGCCTTGACAAAGTACCCAAGAGTCTCAATAAAATGGAGTTTAAACGTCTTTTTGAGATAGCAAGAATTTCTAATTTCACAGAAGAGGAGCTTATGGATTACGAAAGTGATATGAAGCGTTTTAGCGACCACATGAATGCTTTGGCTTATGCTGAGGAGAAGGGCGAGAAAAGAGGCGAGACTAGGGGCTTGAAAAAGGGCGATGCTAGAGGCGTGAAAAGAGGTGTTACTATTGGCGTGAAGAGAGTTGCCCGTAATATGCTTGCGAAGGGATATTCCATTGCTGAAGTGATTGGAATAACAAATCTTTCGCGTGAGCAGATTAGGGCTTTGAACAAGGCTTGATGTTGCTATTTGTTGCTTATATGCCATAAAGCTGTTTTTTTCTCCTGCAGGTGCGCCACCATGGGCGCAAGTTTTTGCAAAGTCAAATCTTTATGTAGGTGTAAGTCGTTTCGCTTTTAATTGTTATGTTCCCATCGGCATTGTAGTAAACCGCTTTTGTCCGATTACCGTTTGCATCGTATTCGTATTCGGTTCTCCCGTCATTTCTTATACTCGTTACGTTTCCATCGGAGTCATAAGAAGTAGTGGTAGTAATAAATGTGAATGCCAAGGCAAGCCCGAAGCCTGCCGCCAATGCGAGTTTAGTGAACTGCGTTCTCATCGTTTTTCTCCTATAATACCATGTAGGTTTTCCTTCCCTTGGAACAATTGAAGGGTCAATGGTAAAGTTCATACATATAAAGCATAGCATTAATATAGAAAATTTTTCTATATTACCACCTATGAAAGTTTCCATTTTAGGGACCGGCGGCTGGGGGCTTGCCTTGGGCAAGATTTTGCACGGAAACGGGCATAGCATTGAGTTTTGGACTCCCTCGCTTACGGAGGTCGAGCTTTTAGCAAAAGAAAGAGAATATAAAGACAAACTTCCAGGCATAGAGCTTCCTAAAGAGTTCAAGTATTCAACCGAAATGTCTCTTGTAGTAAAAGATTCAGATATGCTGGTCTTAGCAGTTCCAAGCCAATTTATGGAAAATGTTGCCCAGCAGCTTGGGGAATGTCCGGCACCTGAAAAAATTCCTATAGTGGTTAATGCAACAAAGGGAATTTCTGAACATTCCTTAAAAAGAATGAGCGAGATAATTTTATCTCATGTCCAGTGGCTGTCCGAAGAGGAAATTGCAGTTCTCAGCGGCCCAACTCATGCGGAAGAAATTGCGAGAGAGGTTTATTCTGCCATAGTGGTTGCTAGCAAAAATGAAGTTTGCGCAAAAATTATACAAGGGGCCTTTAGCAATAAAACATTTAGAGTTTATACCTCACAAGATGTGGTTGGGGTTGAACTCTGTGGCAGCATTAAAAACATCATAGCCATAGCAGGCGGGATTATAGATGGCCTGGGAATTGGCGTTGGCGACAACACAAAAGCTGCGTTAATAACAAGAGGGCAGGCGGAAATTTGCAGGCTTGGCGAAGTTCTTGGCGCAAACCCGCGAACCTTTTCCGGTCTTGCTGGCATTGGCGACTTGATTGTGACCTGTATGTCTCACCACAGCAGGAACCGTTTTGTTGGCGAGCAAATAGGCAAAGGCAAAACCTTGAACGATATTTTGGCACATATAAAAATGGTGGCAGAAGGCGTTCCAACAGCGCGCAGCGCTTATATCCTCGCTCAAAAAGTGGGGGTTGAAATGCCGATTGTCAATGCAGTTTACGAGGTGCTTTTTGAACAAAAAGACCCGCGCACCGCTATTGAAGAATTGATGACTAGGGAGTTGAAGTCTGAGTAATTATAATATTACCTACTATCCCTAGAGCGCACCCACTAGTATTAGTTAAAGGTATATACGTACTTCTCTCTTTTCCTGTTTTGTTTTCACTCACCGAAACTTGCACGGAATCTTTGCTGATGTACGCCAAGCTAAACCAGGAACACTCTATTTTCGTTATGGGAACACCGCGTTGACTGTCGCTATTTAGTCTTTCAAAATCATTATCCTTGTTGGTTTGAAAAAGAGCACATTGATTGAGATATTTATAATCATGCCCACGACCTTCATAGCGTTCTAAGAGTTCAAAGTCTTCAAAACGAATATTAGAATAACTAATAGTTGCGGTATCAATCCCTCCTTGCTTATTAAAATATAGCGTGTCTTTTGAGATGTACGCTGATTTTGAGAGGAATGGCTTGCAATTATGATGTACGACACTGCTTGAAGAACCTCCTTCCGAGCTACTACTAATGGTGCGTTTTGAGCTGCTGCTCAGGTCACTCGTTTCATTATTGCTATTGTTGACTTCTGTGTCGCAAGCAAAAAAGATTAGGCATAAAACCGATAAAATATGTATTTTTTTCATAAAATACCTCCGATATAAATATATACAATATTTTCCCAAAATAGCTAAAAATAGCTAAAAATAACTAATATATGTAACTACATCACCCCAATTCCAACCTTTTTCTTTTTTTATGCTATTTTGTCAACGGTGTGGAATAAAAAGCTGTTTTAAATGATTTTTTCAAAAAAAATAAACTATATTCCTTATTAGGCTTGTATATGCAAGTTTGGGTTTTTGGTTTATGCTTGGACTACAAGTAAACGGAGAGAGCTATGCAAAATGTATTTTTAAATGAAATTGATGAAAAAATCAATAAGATTTTTGTTGCTTTACCTACAAAGGGTAAAAATTCCGTTAGCAAATATAAAAAAAAGGTTAGTGATATTATTAGATTAGATAATCACGAGTTTCCAATAGATGAAATAAAAAATTTTTCCTACAATCCTAAGCATTATATATATTATAAATAATATTGATAAGATATGTACAAGAAAACTTTTCAATACAAATGGAGCAACTTTAAGCAACTTGTTAAAACATCTTTGTTTGATTGTTTAGTTAAACAGTTGAAGTCTGAATGATTTAGGTAGATTGGGTGTTATCAGGTACTTTGATTACTTCAGGCACTAAACTCTCCGCCAAGTCCATCATTGCTTCTTTGCTCCAGTCCCTAAAACGAAAGGAATTACTCATTTTGACTTCCTTCTTCTCTACGTCGTACATTCATCAAATCCTTGTAAAGATTTAAACCTTGTATAAAAAGGCGTAATGCTACTTTTGCATTGAGTTCATAGCTTGATCTATTCTCACAACTTTGTTTCCAAAAAAAAGGCTGCAATTTTAATATCCAAAAACAATACAAAGACATTTCTTTTATTTCATTTAATTCTTCTTCTTCTATTTTATGATATATATGAAAATAAAGCTTGCGTTTCCTGACCAGTTCAATAATTTTCGTGACAACTTCTTTGCAAACTCCTATATCAACAATAGTAGCATTTAATATTGTTAAGGGAATATCACTTATATTTTTTGCAAATTTTCCGTACAAGTCATTTAATTCATTTTCATCAGCTTTCTTGTATTTATACTCATCGCTTATTAAATTATTAATAGTCGCCATCTTTGCTCCTACAATTCCTTAATTATTTCACAAATACTTTGGTTTCCAATTCTAATTTTTTTGTAATTCTCGCGATTTTCGTACAGTGCATCAAATACAGATTGGCTCGGATCTTTGCGAGCAACTGAATTGTTAAGACAAACATTATCATTGCAATAATGCTCATAATCTTCTTTTGAAAGTTTAAGCGTTTCTGGGCGGCTTAGGTCAGGCCAATTACTCATAATAAACTCCTTTTTTGAGGACTTTGTATCTAAAGCATTGGAATAGCCCTTCAAAAAAAACAATGCTTGTTCCCTGCGCTATGCAACGAACATCTGTAATATACAAAATAATTTTCGGTTTACGAATGACTAGGGAGTTGAAGTCTGAATAATTTTGGGGCTAGATAACCCCAATTATATAACTAATAACCGCTTTTCTGCCACATTTTGGAAGGCGGGAAAGCCCTCTCTAGCCAGGATTTCTTTTCTTTGGCAACAGTTTCAGACTCGTTATCAAAATTACCTCCAAAATCATTTTTAAACGGTGTCGGGTTACGATATTCTCGTATCTCCTTTTTTGAAAATCCAACCCAAACATATGCTTTTGTAACATAAAAATTTCCCGTTTCCTTGGATTTGTACGTTTTAACATCCAAATTATAGGTTTTACCGTTTCCAATCATTGACTCGTTGTTGAAAATCTCTATTGAGTGCCACCCTTCGGTTTCATAAACCTCCCCGTTATAACCTGTGTTAAGGCATTTCCCATTTTTACCTAGCTTTTCAGAGCATCCGTACACATTTATAAGAAACATCTTCCCAATCGGCATTGTTTTGTTGCCTGTGTAATTAATCCGAACTTTTCCCCCTAAATCCTCAACCCAATTAACCGTTACGTCTTCTTCATTAAATGTATTTTGCGAAAACGGAACCCTTCGCCCTGCAAACGCAGTATCCACCGCCACTGCAACCAGCAGTAACGCCAACCAGATTTTTTTTCATAATCTTTCTCTCCTATAAAGTTAAATCTAGAAATAATATACATAATTTTTGGAGTTTTGTCAAGGGTAGGGGGCCAAAAATATTTAAATAACCCCAATCCCAACCTTTATCCTCACCCCTCTGGGTTCATCCAAACCCCTAGCAACCCCAAAATTGAAATTGAAAGGCACGGAATAAAATAGATGGTTTTCCATGCGCCAGTTTATGCCAAAACTGCGTAGCCATTTTCTGCCTTCAATGTTTTCGTTCCACGCTCGCCCTGTTTGCACATAAGGGGTTACATTGAAATTTCTTGTGGTGAAAATCCAAAATCTTTTTCTAAAATCATTGTAAATGGAAAAGGAGTATCCTGTTTCTGCCAAAAGGGTTCTGGTTCCTTGCCTAAAGTAGCTCTCGCTGTTTTTCAAAATGGGATAGCCATCTATTACAAGGGGATGCAAATAAAAATTATCCAGGGTATCTGAGTCTTTGCTCTGCCAATTCAAAATTCCGGTGGCAAAAAGAGAAAAGGAAAGTTTGCTGATTTTAATCTTTGCAGAGCCTGCCCACTCGTGCAAATTGAAATGCCTATAATGCGGAATTATTGCGCCCGCTTCGCTCACCGAAAAACTCTCGGCAAAAGTTCCGGGCCTGAATAAATCTGATTTAGAGAAAGAATACAAACCTTGCATATTTAAAAGGCTATCCAATATTGTTAAACCCGCTATTAAACCGGCCTGCCATCTTTTGTGGTAATCCCACCTAAAAAGGTCTTGATAAAGGTTGAAAGCTTCTATGTCATAAGAGGTGAATAGGGTTAGGGAATCCCCTTTTTTGAAAAGCGAATAAGAAGCGGAAAACAAAGCCTTGTAAAGCTCAGATGCATATTCGCTTATTGACAAAGAATCTTCATAGCTGCGAGGGTCTTCGTAGCGCACAGTGTCTTTTGAAACGGTGTTGCCTCGCGTAAATGCGAGGTTGAGGGTGATTGGAAAACTGCGGTTTTCCAAACTTGCAAGCAAATCGCTTTGGCTGTCTTCGCCAAACTTTCCTATTTGCTGCAAAGCAGCTACTTGGAAAAAGTTTTTATTCAAAGGGTCGTTCAACCCAAAAGCAAGCCCGGCTTTTGGAACCATAATTCCAGTATTCACCGCGCCAAAATCGGGCGAGCGGTCTTCAAAAGCGAATAAAGGCACAAGAATTGGCATTCGCGGAATTGAAATATATGAGCGTTCTGAGTTTGCGAAAGATATTTCGTTTGATTCAAAAGTCCCCGCTTTTAGCGGGGTGGCAGCGTAGCTGACGGGGTGTGCCACAGGAGAATTATAAATAGAATAAATAGAAAACCCATCTCTATCGTAGTTTATGTAAAATAAGGAATCTCCTTTTTCAACTGGGGAAAAAGCACCGCCTAAAACATTTGTTATTTTTTTTGTTTCGCCGGTTTCTAAGTCCTTTTTGTATATATTGAAAATTCCTGTTTCATCGCTGGAATAGTAAATGCTTTTTCCGTCTGTGCTCCAAGAAGGGTCTCGCCCCTCCCAATTAGCTGCATCAAAGTTTGCAATTCCTATTTTTCGCTTTGTGCCATCGAAATAGCTGAAGGCTATTTTTTTTCCGTCTGGGGAGAATTTTGGGTTGTAGATATTGAACTCTGCGCCTTGCGGAGCTACTATGTCTTTGTAGTCGCCTAAGGAGTCAGTGTTTGCTATGGATAGGTAAAATCTGGTTCCGTTTGATTCTCTTCTTGCGAAAACAACTTGCTTGCCGTCTGGGGAAATGTCGGGGTAAACTGCGTCTGCGAATTTTGTGGCTAAATGAGATTTGCCATTTGTGTCTGCTATGGCTATATCAAAATATGGCTTGCCGTTTTTGTCTCGATTTTGGTATGTAACATAAGCGGCTAGCAAGCCTTTTGGTGTTTGCTTCACGTTCAATCCCTGCGAGAGATATGGTTTTTTTAGTTTGAATTTTTCAAATTCTTTTGGGGTTGAATCTTTGTATTCAAAGACTTCGCCATCAAAAAAATCACTTTTGAAATTTGAAAGCCCATACAAATTGCCATTTGCCACAGATAGAAATTCATTGTAAAAAGAACCTTTGCTTATTTTTTCTCCTTCCTTTATTTCGCCTACAGAAACCCGAACTTTTCCATAATGCTCTTTTCTGTTCTCTCTCCAATTTTTATATAATTCCCTGTCTGTAATTTTAAATCTTTCGTTAAGTGCACCGCTTAAAGTCCAGTTTGAAAGCTTTCCCATATCTTTCCACAGTTCGGGGATTGCATTTTCTCCATAAGTTTCTGCAATGTAGCGTACCAAATCAAAGCCTTGTGTGTATGGCCCTAGTTCTGCTTCCAAGGCTTGCTCGCTGAAATATTCCATAAATTCCAAGGGCAAAACCTTGTTTTCCAAAAATGCTATTCTCAAAAGCATATCGCGATGTGTGTCCCAGCGGTCAAAGCCCATTCTGTAGCTTTCAAATTGGGCTGTGCCCTCTGCAAACCAAAGGGGCATTATGGTGAATGGAATATAAGCCCCTATAGCGAGTTGTTTTTTTTCGTTGAGAAAATCGCTTTTGGAAATTTGCAAGCCTTGAATCCAAGGTAGAGGTGTTTTGCTTGCGTTTTGTATGCTCGCCAAATGGCTGAACTCGTGAGTCACAACATCGCTAATCCACGAATGAGAACCGCGAATTTTAAAATCCCAGTTTGTGAGCCAAATTTGCATCATATTGTAAACCGGATTTGCTTCCCCATTGCTGAATAATCCATTGTTGAAAACCAAATTCACCTTGCTGGGCAATTTAATTTTATAGCGAATGGTTATTGTATCGTAAACATTCTCGGCAAAGCCAATAGCTGCCGCTGCGTGCTCTCTGTATTCCACAGGGTAATGCGCCAAAAAATGCTCTGTTTCCGCACTCTTCCATTTAACTGCACTTTGATTGCCGTAAAAAGCGGCAAAGGCAAGGGTTTGGAGGATAAAAATAGTGAGGAAACTTATTTTTTTTACAGAGGCCACAACTTTAATGTAGAAATTTCTAAACAAACCAATATCATTATATATCTTTTGAAAAAGCGTAAATCTAAACTCCGACTTTAGATTTACGCCTTTTTATATTTCTATCTTATCCAAATGGCTAACGGAAAATACCTAAAACGAACCTTAACCCCGGAGATTTTGCGAGTCTCTGGGAGTGATAAGATATTGCTCATAAACGGGCCTAGGCAAGTAGGCAAAACAACTCTGTTGAAACGCGCCAAAACCGCGGAACGCAAATATGTGACTATGGACAATAAAGCCGACCTCGCTTTTGCAAAAACCGACCCAAGAGGCTTTTTGGAGACATATTCGCCACCAGTTATTATAGATGAAATTCAATACGCCAAAGAATTATTCCCTTATGTAAAAATGCTTGCAGATGCTTCGGATAAACGTGGGCAAGTTTGGATGACTGGTTCTCAGCAATATAATATGATGGAGAACATTACCGAATCTTTAGCCGGCAGGGTAGTAATTATAGATATGCTCGGTTTGTCAATTTATGAACGCGAAGGAATTGGATTAAAACAAAAGCCATTTTTGCCTTCGGAACGTCCGCCAGCTAAACTAAAAAGCCGCAATATACCAAATACATTTAAAATAATATGGCAAGGCTCATACCCTGATGTTATTTATAGAAACGAAAAAAGCCGTAGGGATTTTTATGATTCTTATATTCGCACATATTTGGAACGCGATGTCAAACAGCTTATAAATGTTGGAGACGATGTTGCCTTTTTGACTTTCTTAAAAGTTGCCGCCGCACGGACGGGACAGGAATTGAATATTGCAGATATTGCAAAAGATGTTGGAATTTCACAGCCAGCGGCAAAAAAGTGGCTATCCGTTTTGCAAACTTCTGGAATAATTTACTTTTTGCAACCATATTTTAAAAACATAACCAAAAGGCTAATCAAAAGCCCAAAGATGTATTTTTTAGATACAGGCATTGCCGCATACCTTGCCGGTTGGACCACGCCGGAGGCCTTGGAATCTGGAATATCATCGGGGGCTTTTTTTGAAACATTCGTGGTTAGCGAAATTATAAAATCATATTGGCACAATGGGGAAAAACCGAATTTGTATTTCTTTCGTGACGAAAAGGGGCACGAAATAGATTTGCTCATTTATCAAGACGGAAAATATTATCCTATTGAAATAAAAAAACACGCAACTCCCAGCAGAAGCGATATTTCCTCATTCAAAATTTTCGCCAAATTGGAAAACCTCGGATACGGCTGCGAAATATGCCTCACTCCCGAACCGCAGCCATTATCTCCAGAAGCTATGGCTATTTCGGTGTGGGATATTTAGAGTTTTTCTAAATTGCAATAAGAGAATATTCAAAGGAGTTATGTATGCAAGCTGCCGTATATGGCGTATATAGAAGCGGAATAGTGGAATTAGAAGAAAAACCTGCTGAAACGCGAGAAGGCAATAGGGTTATGGTTGTATTTTTTGAAAATGCCTCAAATAAGAATAATCTGGAGGATTTTTTCAAATTACGCGGGAAATATTCTGGGAAAATGTCTGTGGATAGATTTTTAGAACAAAAATATAAAGATATAGAATTGGAAAGGTAATATGGATGAGTATATACTTGATGCTTGTACTTTAATTGCTTATTATACAAAT
>Ga0268262_10000602_pt1 | contig 46997 bp, 32 predicted proteins | sample TergutNc150P3_FD_190354 | JGI IMG/M metagenome (GOLD analysis project Ga0268262, IMG submission 190354) | Nasutitermes corniger P3 segment gut microbial community from laboratory colony in Florida, USA - Nc150 P3 (SPAdes) (version 2) | ecosystem: Host-associated > Arthropoda: Insects >... | reverse complement strand
AAACCCCGCCGCGGCAGGGGAGGAAAAATTCACGATTTGGAATTCCGCAACCTCACCATGGAAAACAACCTTTGCCCTGTCGCGATTAATATGTTTTACCGCCCCGGCGCGGTCTTAACGGACGGTTTTTTCAGCCAGAGCGCCCTTCCCGTGAACGCCGCGACGCCCTCAATTAAAAACATACGCATCTCGGATATCAAGGCTTCAGGCTGCAAGGCGTCCGCCGGTTTTATCGCCGGCTTGCCCGAATCGCCTGTAGAAAACGTCGTCATCAACCGCTGTGAATTTTCCACTGATGAAAGATCCGGAGTAAGCCCGGATGAATCGGACATGTTTTTGGGAATTCCGGCGATAACGGAAAAAAGCATACGTCTTCTTAATGTTAAAAATATACAATTCAACGAAGTAAATGTAAGGGGGCCGCTCGAGGCTTTTATTTATCGTTAGTATTAAGTAAAATAAAGCATGCCGTCGGAAAAAAAGAGGGTAGGGCTGGTTCTCGCTTCAATTTACACGGGAATTTCCCAGAATATTTGGAATAGTTTTGTCCGTACCGCCGCATCCGAAAATATCAGCCTTTTTATTTTTCCGGGAGGCAGGCTTGACGCGCGTCAAAATTTTGAAAATCTTCGTAATTCCGTCTATACGCTCGTAAACGATGAAAACCTTGACGGCTGTATCAGCCATAGCTCGACCATACACTACAATCAATCTAAGGAAGAATTTGAACATTTTCATAAAAACTTTGATCCTCTTCCGTATATAACTTTAGGTTTTAAACTCCCGGGACACCCCTGCGTGGAATTTGACGCGTACAACGGGATGAAAGCGCTGGTTAAACATTGCATCCACGTTCACGGCGCCCGTAAAATCGCCTTCCTGCGCGGACCTGAGTTTCACCAGTCCGCCCACGCCCGTTTTGAAGGCTATTGCGACGCTTTAACAGAATGCGGGATTGTAAGCGGTCATACGGGAAAAAAGGCGTTTTTTCAGTCCCCCCTTGTAAGCGGTCCTTTTAACTGGGACGCCGGCGCGGCGGCCGCGGCGCAGCTTTATAAAGATCGTTCCCTGATACCGGGCAGGGATTTTGACACGCTGGTAGGCTCCAGTGATTTTATGGTGCTGGGAGCCATCAATTATTTTGCCGAACACGGGTATCATGTGCCCGGCGATTACCGCTGTGTGGGATTCAACAATTCCGAAGAAAGCCGGATAACAAAAAGCCCGCTTTCCACGGTTCAGGTTCCGTACAAGGAAATGAGCGTTGAATCCTTTAAAATACTGCGAAAAATAATGGGCAAGAAAAAAAACTCCCCCACCGGTGACGTCTTGCTGCCTTCAGATCCGATTATTCGCGAATCCTGCGGCTGTTTTGGCATTCGTATTGCCGCGGGGGAAGGACGCCTGACAGGGCAGATTAAAACCGAAACCAACGCGGAAGAAGCGTTAATAAAAATTGTTGAAAATCATATTAACATAAGTTCGGCCGACATGAATGGTTTGGTGCGTCCGCTTATTAAAACCCTGTTTCATGAAAGGCAGGAACAATTCTTCTCCCTGTTTGAAAAAAGCCTTTTGCATTTTTTCAATACAGGACGCGAGCCTGAGCATTTTTTAATGTTAATCGACGAGGTGAAAGCCCTGGAGTTGCCTCTGCATATACAGGATATGCTTCCTTCCGTATACAGGAGCATCATTAGAATTTATGAGCGTTTTACCGTTCATGCCCGCTATGAAAAAGAAGGCTGGAACACGGTATTAAATTCCCTTAAATGCGATCTCCTTGGCACCCGTGACCGTTCTTCGCTGGTACAGAATCTTGCGCGTTATCTGCCTAAGATAGGCATACAAAGGGCCGCGATAATTCTTTACGGCGATGAAAAAACTTCGATTTTTATCGGAGGTTTTTCCGATGAAGGCATATGCGCCGTAAAAGAACAGCGTTTTCCGTCCCGGCTCCTTGTTCCTTCTTCAATTAAGTCCCAGTACGCCGACGGGATTTTCATGGTTCAGCCCCTGTTTATAGAAAACCAGTCCCTTGGATATTTTGTGCATAACGTTCCCATCAATGACGGCGTAATTTTTGAGGAACTAAGGTCTACGGTAAGCTATGCTTTAAAAGGCATATTCCTTTTGGAAGAGACGGTTAAGGCAAAACAGGTCGCCGAGCGCGCGGAACAGGCAAAAACCGAATTCCTGCAAACCCTGGAAAACGGCTTGTATGATCCCCTTCAGGGAGTAATGGAAAAACTTGAAACATTGGAAAAACAGGCGTTTTCAACTCCGCATTCCGGGCATTCATCGGACAGCCTTCTGGACGGCTTGCAGGAGATAAAATCATTTGTAACGCTGAGGGAAGCGGAAGCGGGCAGTTTTTTGGATTTTACGCTGGCGAAGATAGACGAACTTTCCCTGCGAAAGACGATTTTTGACCCCAAAGACCTATTGCCTAAAATCGGCAACTTTCCGCTGTTGTTAGGCGACACGGCGAGGCTTGCGCAGTGTTTCTCCCTTATTCGGGAACAGTACGGCGGCGCGGATTTGGCTGAATATTCGGCCAAATTGACATATACGGGTTTTTCCGTTACTTTTCACGCCCGGACAAAAGATAAAAAAACGGTTAAAGACGGCAAAGCGCGGCAATTCGGCCTTTTGCTTGCGGAAAGAATTGTTTTAATGCACGGGGGAGAATTTTTACAGGAGAAGGATCGATGTACCGTAACGCTTCCCTGGCCTACATTAACCGGGCAGGAGCCTTCCAGAAATCCGGTCAGCTCACGCGATCACGTGCTGGTCCTTTCAGATCCGGCATTCCTGCCCACAAACTTTTTTTCTCTGCCACAGATACGGGATACCGATAAAAAGCAGTCGGGAGCGGCTGCGTTTATCGCGTGGAACGCGGCGGGAGCCAGTTCAAGCGATTTGGTAAAAGCGGTCAGGCTCAGGCGGAGAAGCGAACTGTTAAACGTTCCTTTTCTATGTTATGGAATGCCTTCCGGGTCAGGCGCGCCGCTTGATTCCGCCGCATCTTTAATCGACGCGATAGAATACGCGTTAAAGTCGCCGAAAAAGGGAACGGTTCTTTTTATCGGCTATCAAAACAGAGACGTCGATTTTGAATTATTGCTGTCCCATGCCGCCCCCTCCGCCAAAAAACAAAATGTATCGGGCGGCGGCGCTGTTTTTGAGAAAGTTTATATAGACTCCATGGATTCGTTTAATGAAACAGTGGGGGAAGTTAAGCCGCTGTTGATTGTTTTTAACTCGCTTGATGTCGATGGAGCGGCGACGGTACGCCGGCACCCGCTTACAATGATGGTCCCTATAATATTGATCAGCGGACGTATGGACAAAGCCATTGACGTGCGTTCATTAAGCCAGTTTTCCCGTCTTTTAGTGTGCCACCGCGCGATAGTCTCTTCTCCGGAATTCAGATACCGCGTAATGGCTATCTTAGGCGGCGCCGAAATACTGCCGCCCCATACGGGCGAACTGGTAAAAAAAACAATTCTCAATTTCGACAAACACGCCAAGAGCCACATATCGCGCTGGAAACTGGCGGACTCGGCAAATGTCAGCGAAGATTATCTTACCCGCATCTTTCACAAGGAGATGGGGCTTTCCCTTTGGGACTATCTAAACCGTTATCGGATTTTTCACGCGGTGGAGTTGCTTCAGCAAACGGACGTCACAATACATGAGGTCGCCAACAAGTGCGGCTTTCAGGATCAGGCGTATTTTTGCCGTGTTTTTAAAAAAATTCACGGCGTTACCCCGGGACAAATACGGAAAAAGATTATATAAATCGCATCGGAGACGGAAAATTCCAATATTTTACCAGAATTTTCCCAAAATACTCAGTTACTCTGATGTAGCATGAATATTACCGTCAATAAGGGAAGAGGCACGATTCGGGAGATAAAACGCTACCGTTCGGTATACATTCTCCTTATTATTCCGTTGGCTTTTTATATCGTTTTTAAATACATCCCCATTTGGAACGGGCAAATTGCCTTTAAGGATTTTATGCCCATGGACGGGGTAACGGGCAGCAAATGGATAGGGCTCACGCATTTTAATACCTTTATCAAGTCTTTTTATTTCGGCGAATTGCTCAGGAACACCCTTTTTTACAGTTTTGGAAAACTCCTTGTGAGCGTTCCTGCCGCGATTATCCTTGCCGTAACGCTGTATGAAAGCCTGCGGCGAAAGCTGGCAAAGCTTGTGCAGACATTGGCGTATCTTCCCCATTTTCTTTCATGGGTTATCATGTATGGGATACTCCTTGTCCTCCTTGCCCCCGGCGACGGCATTATTAATGACATAATAAAATTATTCGGAGGCGAGCCTGTCGCCTTTCTTACCGATACGCGCACTTTTCCCTGGATTGTGATTTTTTCCGACGCGTGGAAGGAAATGGGCTGGAGCGCCATTATCTTTATCGCCGCGCTCCTTGGAATTGATCCTACCTTGTTCGAAGCCGCAATGGTGGAAGGAGTCAACGCCCCGCAGCGCGTTTGGTATATCACGCTTCCGTCCATAAGGCCTGTAATTGTTATGGTGGTGCTGCTGCGTCTGGGAACGATTCTTGACGCTGGGTTTAATCAGATGTTTATGCTCTATTCCATACCTGTATACAGCGTGGCGGATATTATTGACACATGGGTCTACCGTCAGGGGCTTTTGGAATTTCAATTCGGCCTTGCGACGGCGGTTGGTATTTTTAAAGGCGTCATAGGATTGATGCTTGTTATTTTATCCAACTGGATGGTAAAAAAAGTCAGCGATTCGGCGCTGATTTAAGAGGAGCGCTATGCAAATAAAAGAGGCAAAAAAAGCAAAAACACGGTACAGCATAGGAGACATGGCGTTTTACTTAAGTTTAGACGTATTTCTGGTATTTATCCTTATTATCGTGGCTATCCCTATGTGGAGTACCATTACCCTGTCCTTCCGTCCCAATACTTTTATCGGGAGCAATCTTGAGGGAATGTTCCTGCCGCCGCATAAATGGTCGCTTGCCGCTTACCGCGCCCTGTTAGGCAATAACGGTTTCCTGAACGCGTTCGCGAACAGTCTTAAAATTTTTGTGATGGGCGTCGCTTCGGCCCTGTTTCTCACTATTCCTCTCGCTTATGTGCTTTCCGTAAAAACCCTGCCGGGCAGAAAATTGTTAACCGTGATAGTTTTAATTCCCTATCTGTTTAACGTAGGCTTGATCCCCACCTATCTGGTGGTAAACCGTCTTGGGCTTTCCAATCATCTTGCCGCGATATTCTTGCCGGCCGCAATCAATACCTACAACTGCCTTATTATGCGCGGTTTTTTTGAAGGGATTCCCGAAGAGTTAAAAGAGTCGGCCCGGATAGACGGCGCGCCCGAGATAACGGTTCTGTTACATATCATTCTGCCGCTTTCAAAGCCCATCATTATGACTATAGGCCTGTACTACGGGGTGCATTTCTGGAATGACTTTTTTAACGCCATGCTCTACATTAACAACAACGCGCTCCAGCCCCTGCCCATACTTCTGCGTAATATTCTGATGGCAAGCGGTATGAATGAATTTGTCGAAGTCAGCGCGTTCGGCGAGGCTCCTATTCAGGCGATAAAAGCCGCCAGCGTTTTTTTGGCGGCGGTCCCCATGATCATCGCCTATCCGTTTATTCAAAAATATTTTACAAAAGGAACTCTATTGGGGAGCGTTAAGGGATAAGAATAAGGAGGAATGTAATGAAGAAGAGAGTTGGGTTTTTATCGGCGGCGACGGTTGTATTGCTTCTGGTTTCACTTACTGCTTGCAGCAAGAAGGACGGGGCGGGGGGGACTGTAACCATTGATCTGTGGTACGGCGCGGCCGTGACCGAAGCTGGGCCGCCTCCGGCGGACTGGAAAGTTTTAAGCCTTATTAAAGACGAGCTTAACATCAACCTTGCTTTAAGCGCCCTGCCTTCCAATGAATCCGATCAGGATGTTAAGATAAACGCGGCGGCGGCGGGAAATACCCTGCCTGATCTGTTTATGGTAAGAAGGGAGCCTTTTATGAATATTGTGCGCGTCGGCTCCGTCGCGCCTGTGGACGACCTGTACGCCCTTATGCCGAACCGCACCGCTTTACACTACGACGAAGACAGCCGGAATTTTACCACGGTAAAAGGAAAATCTTACGGCCTTGCTTCTCCCGGCACTATCACCAAAAACGAAGGCATGCTCATCCGTAAAGACTGGCTGGACAAACTTGGGTTAAAGGTTCCGGTTACCCTGGATGATTACCTGAATGTGATGGACGCTTTTACATTTCGCGATCCCAACGGTTCGGGGCGCGCCGATACTTACGGTTACGGGGCGTTTATCGAAATTAACAACTTTGAAGAAGGCATAGGACGGCGTTTTGATCCCTTCTTCGGCGCGTTCGGCGTAGCCGGAACATGGAGTCTGGACAAAAATGATCCGGGACTGAATGTGCGAAAGCCCGCTTATTTTGACGCCCTTATCTACATTAAAAAGATGATTGATAAAAAAGTAATCGATCCTAACTGGACCAGTTACGGCAAGGATGATTTTAGGGCGGCGTGGAAACAGGGACGTTTCGGGATCATGCGGGAACAGAACGCCGCTTTTGCCGCCGAAAATAATTACGCCCCCTTTGACAAGAATTTCCCCAAAGGCGAATGGATAGTTATAGATCCGCCGCAAGGACCCGGCGGCAAAAAATCCGTCGGGGTGTACACGCAGGCGTACCGCATTTACGCCGTTTCCGCCAAGGCGATGAAGGCGGGAAAAGGGCCGGCCATCGCCAAATTGCTTGAATGGATGTCAAGTAAAAAGGGCTACTACCTCTTAGGCTGGGGCGAGGAAGGGGTAAATTTTGTATTCGACAAAGACGGAGTTCCTGCCGTGAACGGCATTCCGGATCCGTCAAAAGGTTTTACTATGCCCGAGATGCAGCCCTACACCCAGTTACGCAACATGGTTTTTTATAACAGCGAAACAGAACTAATAGCCCGTTATCCTACATACATTGCCCCGACATCGGGAAAGAAAATGAGCGCGCTTGCCACGTTAAGAGACATGCAGAGCCGCCCCTGGACTGCAAATATAGGGGGGGACGCCCTGCCCGCGCCCAATGCCGATCTTAAGCGCTTTTATGAGCAGGGAGTTATTGAATTCCTGACGGGAAAACGGCAGTTAACCCGTGAAAATTGGGATACGTGGACCGCCGAGTTTGACAGGTTAGGCGGCGCGGAATGGGAAAAAAGCGGTATCGCCGCGGCCGAAGCGGGCGGATACCTCAGATAGAATATGGCGTTAGCTGAAATTAACCCGTCCTTGCCGGTCTCGCGGCGCATGGCCGAATCGGTAATAAGCCGCTATGGGCCGCGGCAGGTTCAATGGCATTATGAACACGGACTTGTGCTTCAAAGCATTTTCCTTTTGGGGCAGGAAGCCAAACAGGACAATTACTGCCGTTATGTGAAAGAAATGTACGATTCCATGATAGGCATAAGCGGGGAAATCCGCGCCTACCGCGAAGGCGAGTACAATCTGGACCAGATAAACCCCGGCAAAACCTTGTTTTTGCTGTATGCCGCGTACGGGGAAGAAAAATACCGCAAAGCCGTTGAGAAACTGCGGGAACAATTGCGTTGCCAGCCGCGCACAAAATCGGGAGGCTTCTGGCACAAGCAAATCTATCCCTGGCAGATGTGGCTGGACGGGCTGTATATGCAGGGGCCGTTTTACGCCCAATACGCGAAAGAATTCGGAAACAGCGCGGATTTTGAGGATGTTACGCGTCAATTTTCCCTTGTTGAGTCAAAGACCCGCGACGAGAAGACCGGCCTTTTGTACCACGCCTGGGACGAATCCCTAAGCCAAAAATGGGCAAATCCTGTTACGGGCTGTTCCCCGCATTTTTGGGGGCGCGCACTCGGCTGGTACTGCATGGCGCTGGCGGACGCTCTGGATTTTATTCCCCCCGCGTCAGAACATGCAGAAACTCTCAAGGCCATCGCCAAGCGCTTGTTCGCGCCGCTGTTAAAGTATCAGGACGCGGAATCGGGCCTCTGGTTTCAGGTGCTTGACCGCGGAGGCGAGCCGGGAAATTATACCGAAAGCTCGGCATCGTCCATGTTTGTTCATTTTTTGCTTAAAATGGCGCGCCTGAAAGCCGCGTCTGACAATGAATCCGAGTTGTTGGTAAATGCCGCCAAAAAAGCGTATCAGGGACTCTTAAAAAACAAAATACTGGAAGACCCGTCCGGAGAACTCCACCTGACGGGCATTTGCAAGGTCGCGGGCCTTGGCGGAGAGCCGTACAGGGACGGTTCTTTTGAATATTATGTCAATGAACCGCGGGCTGTTGATGATTTTAAAGGCGCAGGCCCCTTTATTCTGGCTTCAATGGAATACGAGAAGTTATCCCGTTAAACTTGCTTTACACCTAACAAATCCAGATGTTTGCCTATGTGGCTGAAAAGCGCCTTTTCATACAAATCTTCATGTTTCTGCCATAAATTGTACAGCCTGTCCCTGAATGTAAAATCTGTTTCGTTGGTGCTGTTTTTTTTGTTAAGGATAAAACCGTAGGTAATGTGTATCAGCTGGCGGGCGTCGTTATTCTCAAAAAGTTTCGGAAGCTGTTCATTTGCCAATGAATCAACGTTAGGAATATTATCAAGGTCGGTTGTTACGTGATAATACTTGCCCGCCTGTTCAAATACGGATAAAGCGTACTTGTGGACTTCCCTGTACAGAATGTGATCGACAAGAGCTACAACGCGCATCGCTTCCAGCCAGTTGGTGCCGGCTGTTTTTACATGGAATACATGGTTTGTTTCCGTACCTATGCTTGGGAAGACGCTGAACTTGTCCGAACCAGAGTGTATGCTTAACTTATACTTGAAATGCCGGGCAATTATCGCGTGAACCTTAATTTCTTTGTTAAACTGCTCAAGATTTCCCGAATAATCAACGCCCTTTTGAAACTCCCCGCAAAACCTCGGCGCTATTGTGGCAAAAGAAACCCCCGAGTCAATTAATTCCCTTGCGACAAAATAATGCTGTAGCACAGTAGTAGGCGTGGAAGTTTCATCTATTGAAATTTCAAAATCGGCGTTATATTTGCCGTGCTTAAAAAAACGCTTATACATATCAACGGCAAAGGAAATAGCTTTTCCGTAAATGCCGTAAATAATTTTTAGTTCTTCTTCGGTAAAAGTTAATGTTATTCCCTCGCCTATATCAAATTGTTTCCCTATATATTTCTGGGCAATCTTCTTTGGCGGCACGGGAGCGTTAGCAGCGTTTATATCGTTTCTGATATGATCGGAGCAGTCCAGGGTGATCATGGTAAATCCCAGGGAAAGGGCGTACTTTACGTCATTTATGGTTTTAAGATGATCTCCGTCCGCGCCCCATTCTTTTTTAAACCCTTCCCTGAACACCGCAAAAGTGGCGGCGTCCAGAACGTCTTCATAGCTTCTGTTGGTCAAAGTAAGCTCGCGTATGGACTGCTGCGCGAATACGGGATACGCGTCATATTTTTCAAATAGTTTGATATGGCCGGGCGCGGCAATTCCCAGTCTGTCTCCCAGGCCGAAACTGCGTTCTTTGCCCAGAACGCGCGAGGGGGCTGTAAAAGGGAATAATTTCCGCAGGACTTCGGCGTTTTTATGCAAAAGCGGCGCTTTTATCATGTCGTCGGTAATATTTTCCCCTATAAAGCCGGGATTTTTCCCGTTATTAAGATTAACAATAAGAAAATCTTTAGGATTTACCGGCAATTTTTCTTTGGCCATAAAAACCTCAACCGGTTTTTCACAGCCGCTTTTATTAATTGATTTTTCATAAACATCAAACCCTAAATACTGCATAATATTCTCTATTTATCAGAAAACAGCATAAAAATCAAGGGGCTGTCCTGTAAATATATATTTGATACTTAAAAAAAAATATGGCATAATAAAAAAAGAGGGATTTATGAAAATGGAAATTCGTTACGCGGATCATCCTGATGACGCGAAACATTTTGACACAAAAACAATGAGGGAACATTTTCTTTTTGAAAATGTTTTTATTAAAGACGAAATCAGCTTATGTTATACGCACGTTGACAGGATGGTGTTCGGCGGCGCTTATCCGGCGGAAAAAGATCTGTATCTTAAGGGAGGCAAGGACTTTGGGAGCGAAGATTTTCTTGATCGCAGGGAACTTGGCGTTATCTGTATTGCGGGCAATGGGAAAATATCCGCTGACGGAACAGAATACGCGATGAAAAAAGGCGATGGCCTGTATGTGGGCAAGGGGATAAAGAAAATTGTTTTTTCAGCAGTAGATAAAAAAGACCCGCCAAAATTCTACCTTGCAAGCTCTCCCGCCCATACTTCCTATCCTGTTGTTTTTATCCCGATAGAAAAAGCAAATCCGCGCAAACTGGGCGAAGCCGCGACGGTAAACGCGCGTACCATCTATCAATATGTTCATCCCGCCGTCTGTCAGAGCTGCCAGTTGGTTATGGGCATGACGGTGCTTGAAGAAGGCTCGGTCTGGAATACCATGCCGTGCCACACCCATGAAAGGCGCATGGAAGTTTACCTGTATTTTGACATAAAGCCGGGAGCCGTGGTCTTTCATATGAACGGTCAGCCGCAAGAAACGCGCCATATAGTCATGAACAACGAACAGGCGGTCATATCGCCTTCATGGTCCATCCATTCAGGCGCTGGAACCGCGGCGTATACCTTTATCTGGGCGATGGCGGGAGAGAACCAGACATTTGACGATATGGACAATGTTTCAACAACGGACTTAAAATAAAAGTTATTATACGACATTAAAACGTCGCTTATCTAATTAACAAGGAGAAAGACATGGATTTTAATGAAAAATTTTCACTGAAAGGGAAAGTCGCCTGGGTTACGGGAGCTTCCTACGGGATAGGTTTCGCCATTGCCCAAGCCTTTCATAAAGCGGGCGCGTCAATTGTTTTTAACGACATAGGCAAGGAACAGGTTGACAAGGGGCTTAAAGCCTACAAGGACGCGGGGATTCCTGTACATAGCTATATCTGCGACGTTACTGACGAAAAAGCCGTGAACGAAACGGCGGCAAAGATAGAGAAGGAAGTCGGCGTAGTGGACATACTCGTTAATAACGCGGGAATAATCAAACGCGTACCTATGACGGATATGAGCGCGTCTGATTTCAGGCAGGTAATAGACGTAGACCTTAACGCCCCCTTTATCGTGTCAAAAGCGGTCATCCCGTCCATGATAAAAAAAGGCGGCGGCAAAATAATCAATGTATGCAGCATGATGAGCGAGCTTGGCCGCGAGACTGTGAGCGCTTATGCCGCGGCAAAAGGCGGGCTTAAAATGCTTACCAAAAATATCGCCAGCGAATACGGACAATTTAACATACAGTGCAACGGAATAGGCCCCGGTTACATTGAAACGCCGCAGACGGCACCCTTACGCGAACGTCAAAGCGACGGAAGCCGCCACCCCTTTGACCAGTTCATCATAGCCAAAACCCCCGCCGCCCGCTGGGGCAAACCTGAAGACCTAGAAGGCCCCGCGGTTTTCCTCGCCTCCGGCGCGTCGGATTTTGTAAACGGACATGTACTATATGTAGACGGCGGAATACTTGCCTATATCGGAAAACAACCGTAGGAACCAACATTATAAACTTAAGAATTTTTACCACGGAGTACACGGAGTTTCACGGAGAAAAAAAGATTTTCGTACTAAAAACTCCGTGAAACTCCGTGACCTCCGTGGTTTTCTTCTCTTAAGTTTATGATGTTACTTAGGAACCTTGTTATCTTGCCTTGCTCAACGCCGCGACGGCCGCGCCGAAAAGGCTCGCCTGTTCCACGGGAGATATAACGTAAGGGCGCGGCTTTTCCCTGAATAACAGCTGATGAAGATACGACTCAAGGGAGCGGCGCATTCCTTTGTAGATCATGTATGTTGTTCCCTCCACGGCGATTCGGACGGGGGAGTAGGGCTCGTATCCGCCGCCCGCCTTCAATACTGTTGCGGATAATACTGCCGCGGAAAAAAGAGCGGCGCGTTCAGTAACTATAGACGTAATGTACTGTATGGTGGCAAGGGCGGCGCTTTCATCGGCGGCAAAGAGCGAGCCGAGAGGGCCTTCCGCTTTTAAGGGGGCGTGCATAAACTCGTTTACATGACGCGTTTCAAGATGGGGCATGGCTAAAAGCTCGTCTGATTTTTTAAAACATAAAACTTTATCTTTTATCGCCTGTTGCAGAATGTGCAATGTCAAAGGGCCTAAGTACGCGCCGGCTGTCGCCTTTTCCAGCGTAAAAGCGCCGGGGTTTTTTGTCGTGCTGTCGTACTCCCTGTCCAATTGCCCTCGGTGGATGACGTTGAAATTTCCGCTTTCGCAAACCACAATCTGCGGTGAGGACGGCGAATTAAAGCCTATTTTAGGAATAAGGGTTTCCATGTAAGCCGTGTTAAAACCGGTTCCAAGAATAAAACCGATTACAGGGCCGCCCGCCGTGTCAAAATCGTTTTTTGTGCGCTTCGCTTCGCCGTCGGGTGAAATTGAGGCAAAACCCGAGAGCAGGGTGGCGGCGGTGTCGTTTAACAGCACGATAGGGCCGTCGTATTTGCAGCCCATCTGCGCGAGAGAGTCCCTTAAACCTTTGCCTATTGCTTTTCCTACCACATCTGGAGCGTCAACTTCCTTGCTGAAAGAAATAAGTATCCCGTCCGCATCTTCGGTAATCTCCATAGGATAAGAAAAAGTAAAACCTATTCCCTCTACTTTTGTATCTTTTAACAGGGGAAGGGCGGCTTTCGCTATTGTGTCAAAAAACTCTTTCGCCGTTACATGTCCGCCTGTTCCGGGCATAGGCGATTTTGCCGTTCCCTGCGCGGACGCTTCGCCGTCTTCGTCAAATTGCACAAGGCTAACGCGCAAGTTTGTCCCTCCCGCGTCAAGGGCAAGGACTTTTTTCCCGGCGGGAATGCGCGAAACAGGCGTAATATATGCAGGAATCATCTGAAGGCTGGAAGGGGCGCCTGAAAGCCCGCGCTCCATTTCAATGAGCGCTTCTTTTACAATGGCTTCCGCCTTGATGCTGTCGTAATGAAAGCCGTAAAACCGCGCAAAATTCGATAATTCGTCCGGGTTGAATTTGTACATAATTCCTCCGTGTTTATTATGCTAGATAAACGCCTTGTTTTCAAGATTAAACTGTTTTACTTTATCCGTCATTTCCACCGCGTGGCCGGTTCTAAGGTAATAAAGCCACACGCGGCATTCTTTTTTTGCGGGAACCGCGAAAAGGGAGGATACGGCGAGGTAATAACAGGCCATTTGCGCCGTATGTTCAACAGGCGTTTCCCTGTTGTCGGTCTTAATATCCACCACATGAAAAAATCCTGAGTCTTCAAAAAAGAGATCGATAGTGCCGTTGATAAAAACTTCCTTTCCTTCGCCGTTTTTTAAAAAGCTCCTGAATGAAAATTCGTTTTCGCGCAATTTCGCGCTTTCCGCGATTTTCCCGAGAGGGGAGCGGACAAAGCGGCTTGCCAATTCTTTGCCGGCGGCAAAAAGCACGTCAAATTCGGCGGGGCTTATTGAGCCTGAAAGCTGGGGCGGAAATACCGGCTCTTTTCCGCTTAAAAGGGCGTCAACGCAAATATGCGCGATTGTTCCAAAACTGCCGGAATTGAATTTCCCATAAGATTCGTCTTCCGTTTTGGAAAATTTGGCAAGCAGGGAATCAACTTTTTCAAAGACATCATCCGCTTTAACGCCTGAAAATTCCCTGCTAATTATTAATCCTCTGCCCACAGAATCCGTTTGCGCCGTATTTTCTTCTTTATCCTTTAACGAGACCGGCGTTATGTGATTATTCCGCACTTCGGGCGTTTTGATTATTTTTGCTTTCTTATATAAAGGTTCGGCTTTCTTGATGTATTCGCATAATCCTTCCATGTTGTTAGGCAAATTCTTTTTTGATAATTTTTTTGGATTTGTTTCCTGTTTTTTAATGTCTTCTTCCGTATAAACAGGGATTTCTTCAAGGCTGAAAAATCCCTGATGCTTTCGTGAGGCGATTGAGGGCAGGAAAAGCCCGAAAAAAGTATCGTTATTCAAAATTGAATCGCCCGGAATTGAATTTTCGTTTCCTTCACATTTTTCTTCGATATAATTTTTTACCGTATCGGAAAAATCGCCCGAATCCGCGAAGTCATTAATTTTAAGGCTTCCTGTAAGGTACAGTTCTTTTTCCGCCCTTGTCATCCCTACATAAAGAAGGCGGCGCAGTTCCGCGGTTCTTTTAAGTTTTTTTTCGGCGATTGATTGTTCCCAAAGAAAGTTTTTGCGTATGCCGCCTATAGAGTTACAGGAATCGGGCAGGGGAGGGCTTAATACGACGCCGGTTTTTTCGGAAAAAAATACTCCCTCGCTGGAGTCTGACCGGCTGTCCTTTCCGCAGCAGCAAAGAAAAACGACGGGAAATTCCAGCCCTTTGCTTTTGTGTATAGTCATTAAATGAACCGCGCCGGGCCGTTCAAGCGGAATTTCTATGTCTGTAAGCCGGCCGCCCGAATCCCTAAGATCGCGCATTGAATCCGTAAATGAGGCAAGTCCCTCGTTTGCGGTGTCGGCAAGGACCGCAAGGTGGAAAAGATAGTCGTATAACTCGCGGTATACGCTTGTCGCGGGATTCCATTCCGTCTCGTAACGGTAGCCTTCTTTATACCACAGTTCCGTAACCAGGGAACTGACGCTTTCTGTTTCGGCTTTTTCACATATAGAAGAATAAACTTTTTGTCCATTTAAATATTTTTCGCGGTCTGTATCGTCAAGAAGATTAAGAGGCTCATCGTCAAATACGGCCGGATTTTCCGCGTTGTTAAAGACCGACAAACACACTGCCGTTCCCGCAAGCGAAAGGCCGGCAAAGGGGGAGCGCAGCATCTCCGCGTAAGAGGCGCTGTCCAGCGGATGGGCCGTTAGCCGCAAGACGGACATTATGTCGTTTACAGGCCCCGCGTAAAAAAAGTTGTTAATATCTTCGCAGGCGTACGGAATACCCAGAATACGCAGATGTTTTTCAAAATAATATTGAGGGGTACGGGTACGGAAAAGGACGGCGATATCATCAGGCCGATAATTTTGTTCATTTATTAATTGATGAATCTTCCGCGCGGCAAACAGAGCTTCGTTTTCATCGGCGTGAAGACGCTCCTCTTCATCGTCATTTGCCTTATTATTTAATATACAAACCGATAATTTTCCGTCTCCTTCGACTCCCGCCGTAAGAGGCGTATACTGCGCTTCGTAGAGGGGCAGCGGGTTTTCATTGCCTGCGGGCGCGAAGACTGAAGGCGCCGCGGACAACGGAGCTTCCCCCTTTGGATCAAAATCACTGCCTCCGAAAATGGCGTTAAACGCGCCTATTAACGCGGGAGCGGAACGGTAATTGATTTTTAACGGCAAATCCGCGCTTTTTAACTCGTCTTTTAACTTTCGGAAAACGGATACATCCGCGCCCCTGAAAAGGTAGACGGACTGTTTTTCGTCTCCCACAAAAAAAAGTTTGCCGCGGGTTAAATCCCGCGCGCCGGGAATGCCTGTATTCAAAACTTCCTGTTTTTCGGCGAGCAGGAATAAAAGGTCTTTTTGAAGGTCGTTATTATCCTGAAATTCGTCGATCATTATCGCTTTAAATGATTCTTTTTCGCTCTGCCTTATGTCGTGCTGTTCAAGGAGTATTGTTTTGGAAAGGTTTGCCGCGTCGTTAAAGGTCAATACTCCCTCGGAGCGCTTTCTTTCCAGATAGCGTTCCTGTAATTCGGAAAGCAGGGTCATAATGGAAATAATTAATCCGGCCTGCATACAGGACACCGCAAGCGAAGAAAATTGGCCGAAAATTGCGCGTGTTTCTTTAATGTTTTCCTTTACAGTGTTATCAGACCTTTTCCCCCTGCTTAAGTTTAAGGCGCAAATTTCGGAAAGGTAACCAAGAAGCGTTACCATTTGTTTTTGCAAAGAATGGGATTCTGATTTTTCAATGCGTGTTTCCGCCGGCAAGCCCAATAAATATTCAAAATATTTTTGTATTTCTTCTGTTTTTGGAAAAGTTATTTTTTTATTATTTTTCATAAGCGGGACAAGCTCCGGAAGCAAAGCGCCGTCTTCTGAAATAGAGTTTTCCATTTCTTTTAACAAATTAACAATTTTTTTACTGTGTTTCTCCCATTCGGCGCAGACGATATCAAACTGTGTTTTAACGTCCGCTATAAAATCGCGCGGCTTGTCTATACGGCAGTGATAAAACAGAACATTCGCAAAGATATTACCGGCAATTTCGTTAGGGCGGTTATCGGAAAAGAGCCTTACAATTGCCGGGTGATTTCTGCGGGTAATTAAAAAAGGAAGAGACTCCTCATAAGCTATTTGCCGGCAGCGTTCCTCGTCTATCATAAAATCGGGGCTTATGCCGTAACGGGGCGCGTATTGTTTTACGATAGACGAGCTGTAGGCGTCCAGCGTCTGAATCCTTGAGTGGACAAAGTTATCAAGGGCCTTTTGCGCCCTTGCCGCCATTGTCCCGTCTTCCCCTCCGGCTATTTCCGTTAACAGGGAATGTATGCGGCTGAACATCTGCGCCGCGGCTTTTTTTGTAAATGTAAGGGTTAATATTTCATCTACACTGTAACCTTTCTTTGTGAGCAGCCATGCAAAACGATTTGCAAGAACCATAGTTTTCCCGGAACCCGCGCCAGCGGCGACAACGGCGTTTTCTTCGCAGAATGCGGCAGCCTGTTGTTCATTATTAAGCTGTTTCCGTTTTTTATCCATTAATTATTCCCCAATGAAATATTTTTTTCACGGTCTATTATATAGGCCGTCCGGCAAATCCTGTTATAATTACAGTTGTTACATTCGTTGTAGTCAGATTCAAAAACGGAAAGGCTTGCGTTTTTTATTTCGTCCGCAAACTGTTTTGCTTTTTGATTAAATTCATTTAATATCTGATTATATTTGCCGCTGTTACGCAAAATACGGTCGCCTTCTTTCTTGGGGATTGTTATTTCATTGTACTTGTCCTCGGCAAAGCCTATTACCACTTCAGGCTTTAAATCCAAAATACTGAAAAAAAGCGCGGTATGCGCCTTTATTTTCTCATTTTCTTCCGCAAGGGTTATGTACATGGGAAGCTGGAAGTCGCGAAGGGAGTCCCCTTCGCCGCCTATGCAATCCGCGCGTTTTGGAAGATATTTTAACTTAAAATCGATAATGATGTATTTGCTTTCATTTTTACTTCTGTCTTCAAGTATACAGTCCAATTTTCCGTTAAAAAAATAATTATCGCGGGGCGCAATGTATGAAATTTCACAGCCTGATACAAAACACCCGCAAAAGTATGAAAGAAAACTCGCAAGGCAGTTTTCAAGGTTAATTTGAAATTGCTTTTTCCCGACCGATAAAAGACGGGCGGTAAGAGAACTCATTATTTGTTTTTCACCGTCCTGAAGTTTAGGGAAATTATCAAAAATTGTATTAACGCTTTTTTCAAGAATTTTCAGGTATTCGGCGGGAAGGGACAGCCCGCGCTCTGTTTCAACCGGATTTAACAGCGCATTTTTTTTCTTTTTTATTTCCGTAAAAAAGAGATTGAGCGCGGCATGGTATGCCATTCCGGCTATATTTTCCGCCATTAAATCCGCCTCAATTTGCACGTTTTCGATTTTTAAGACGCGCTCAAAAAGCCATTTTAACGAACACTGGTAATATTCCGCCAATGAAGAAGCTGAAACGCCGTATTTGTCCGGCATATCTTCCTTGTAAGCGAATTTATCTTTTATAAATTTTTGAAGGGTTTTTCCGGTATTAACTCCGCCGCTTTTGCCCGCGGCCTGTTTACGGCGGTTTTTCCAGTTTTCAAAGCCGTCTATTTGATTTTCATGCAGTTTTTCCGGTTCACGGCCGCCGTCTATAATGGAATTTTCCGCGCTGTAAAGATCGTTAGAAAATTTATCGCTGTACAGCGGGTCCGACGCATAACGCTCCTTTGATTTCTCAGGAGCGTTTATTTTTGAGTGGGGTATTGTAAAACCTGAAAAAGAATGTTCGCAGCAAAAAAACGCGGCGCGCTTTACGGAGTTGAATTTGTGAAGCTCAATAAAGACCGAGGAAGCGTCCTCGTCGGGAAGCCCGAGCTTTTCCCGTTTTTTCCTCGGCAAAAAATCAAGATGGCTGTATACGACGGAAAGGCTGTCCTGTCCCGCGCCCAGGATTATATGGCAGTCAAAAGGGGCGGATGCCGCGGTTTTGTAGGGAAGAATATTTACTCCCATAAATTGATTTTGCGCAAGATAATTTACTTCGCCCAGATATTCCGTGTAAAACAAAAAATGGTCTACGGCCTTAACATCGGGATAATCTTTTTCAATTTCGCACAGATACATTAATTCCGCGATACAGCGGGACAGGATAAGGTCTGTTTCCTGCGAACATTTTTCCATGTCAAAAAAACGTTCGCGGAAAATAAAATACTGTTTGCGTACTTCCGCGAAAGATTCAGAAGACCTTAAAGCCTGAAGCCGGCGCTTAAGATCGCCGTAGAATTTTTTTGTTTCAGGATCAATTCCGCCCAAGGGGTTCTTAAAAGCGTCTTCCCAGACATTGAGCGTTTGAATTTTTCCGTTTTGTTCCTCTTCCCATGAGCAGATACAGTTGTTGTCTATGCCGAATTGTATAAGGCTGTCTATGCTTAAGGCGTCTTTCCACGGCAAATTTTTGTTTAAAATAAGCGAAACAAGCGCGGAAAAGGCAAAATTACCCGAAGTACATCCTATTACGCAGCTAAAGAAACTTCCCGCGGAATAATCCGTAACCGGTTTGCTTACGCGTTTTACATAAGGTATGTTCCTGTTTGCGAATTCGCGAAGAACATAGGGCTCGTAATTTCCGGAATCGGGAACGCAAACCGCGATAGAGTCCCAGCCTACGCCTTCTTTTTCGTGTAACGCGCGTATGTAAAGCGCGGCCTCCGTTATTTCACCGCGGGAATTGGAATAAAAGAACGTGTCAAAAGGGACGCCGGCATTTATAACATCTATTGTTTTCACATGGCTGCTTTCTGACAAAAGTTCCTTGTATTCGCCGTAATCGGACAGGGATTGCGGAAAAAACAAAAAATATTCCTTTCCGTCGTCATTAAACGGAGGAGTTTCCCACGCCGGTTCAAAAAGACCGTGCTTCTCAAGAAATTGCGCATAACGGCACGCAAGCACAAACAAATCCCTGTCGTCGCCCTCAAAATTTCGCGCCGCTTTTTCCGCTTTTTCGCTTAAAACGGTTTCTATAGGAAGCCCCGCGCTCTTTTTGAACCATGCGCCAAGCTGGGGCAAAATGCCCGTAAGCCACGGCGCAAAATGGGCCGCCTGCTTCGCCCATTGCGCCCGTATCAGCGAAGTAAAAACAGGCGTTCCTTTTTCAAAACTTTCCGCGTTTTCATTTACAAGGCGGCTTACAAAAATTTTTCTAAGGACGGAAGGTATGCTTTTCTTGTCTTTAACTTTTGACTTTATCGAATCCTGCTTAAAAACATCCCAGGCGATAAACTTATTCATAGCCACAGTCCCGCCCCTAACCCTCAGCAGGTAATCCGCCCACCTTGATGCCGCCGTATCGGTCGGAAAAATAAAGCGGGAGGCAGGAGAATCAATATTATCCAAAAGGACTTTAAGGACGGAATTCATACCTTAGGTAGTATAAAAAGAAATAAAATACCTGTCTATATCAATTTTCTAAAATTCGTTTTCTGTAGGCGGTACCGATACGTTTAAGTGTTTTTGTAATTGTTTCTCCTTCCAGCGCCTGTTTATTCAAATCAATCGTAAACTGGTTCATGGAAAAATGCCTGTAAAAGAAAAGCTGTTTGTACAATTCAGGTTTGTCCGCGTACAGTTCTTTTAGCCTGTTTGTGTATATTTCAAAAATGCCGCCTTTTTTCATTTCCGAGTAGCCGGTTATCCAAACCGGAACATTCAGCGCCTCATGAAAATCAAGAAGAAGTTCCGCCATGTTATTTTGGGAGCTTTCAAGGGCGTCGGAAATTGAATGTCCGCCGGTTTCTTCTTCCATGCGGCAAAGGAGGCCCAATTCCGCGGTGCGCGGGGAGTGAATAGGAGTCTTGTTAAGGATAATTACGTTTTTTAGGAAATCAATGCCCAAAGACGGATTATCGCGGAAAAATTTTTGCGCAATTTTTCCCGAAGGGCCTGTAAGATAGCGCCTGTTTTCCGAGGCCTGTTCTCTTCTGCCGGGATTGTCCGCGACAAGTATCAATTTTATTTCATCGTTAACCGTTATCCCGTCCAGCGCGGTATTGTACACAACCGGGGTTTCCACGGTGTAAGCGGCGTTCTTTGAGTCACAGCGGCTGTTAGCAAATTTTTGCTGGATACTTTTTAGCTTAGGCAGGCTCTTTTCGATCTCTTCCGTTATGTGACGAAAGCGTTCTCTTGCAGCGTTAAATTTTTTCCACTCGGTATTTTTCACTGGATTTTATTCACGGGGAGTAGTTTCCAGTAACAGATCAACTGCGATTTTTGTAAGGTTCATTGCGTTCGCGATTTCTTCAACCGTCCAGCCTTGTCTCTTTAGCCTTATAATATTTTCACGTGTCTGCGGAGGCACAGTATCGCCGCTGCTGGTTTGTTTCTTTTTGCCTTCTTTATCAATCAGCGATTTGGTCAGTTTTAATTGGTCGCGTATACTCTTGTCCAAAGCCGTTAATTCCGTGTCAATGCTCGCAAGCCATTCGCGCGCGACGTTCATTTTTTCAATGCGTTCTTCGATTTGCTTCAAAGAATCGTCAAGAATCGCGATTTTTTCCAGCGCGTTATTTGCTTTTTCGCTTTGCGCGGACAAGGTTTCAATAGAAGACTTCATCTCTTCGAATTGGTCTAAAAGATCTTTAATAATAATTTCGGCGTTGCCGATAGCGGCCTCAGTTTTTTGCAGTTTATTGAAGTTGTTGGTTATGCCTTCGCTTGTTTCATCAAGAACTTCGCTCTTGCGTTCAATGCGCTGGTATTTATCGTCGGCTTCCTTGATAATATCTTCAAGCTTGCGCATTCTTAACTGTACATCCTCAAGGATGTCGTCGGAATTTGTGACATGGACAAGCCTTTCTTCCACGGATTGCTGGGTTTTTATCAGTTTGTCAAAGTCGTTCTGCATTTTATCTATGCTTGTTTTTTCATTGATAAAGCGCGTCATCTTACTGTTAACTTCGTCTTCCAGCCGTTTGACGCGGGTGAGTTGGTCTTCCAGATGTAAAATTTCGGTTTTACGCTGATCAAGTCGGGTAAGATCAACTTTAATTTCTTCTATGCGCTGTTCAAGTTCTTTTTTGTAATCGTCTGTTTTAGCGATTATTTTTTCCTGATCGCCCAGTTTTTTGCGTATCTCTTCCAAATCCTGACGGAACACGTTAATACGCCCGTCATTCTCGGCTGCCGCTTCTTTGCTGCGGCGGCCGAATTCTTCAAGATGGTTGTCCATTTCGCGTATTCTTGTATTGTACTGGTTTTGCCAGTTGTCAAAGTTTTGTCTGGATTTAAGCAATGATTCGTCCATTGTATCCTGCGCCTGCGCCGCCTTGGACGTAAGTTCGGAAAGTTCCTTGTCCAGCTCTTTTTGATTACGGCGCAGAATATCCTGCATGGTAAGCTGGTATTTACCGGCCTGTGTTTCCAACTCGTTTTCCGCAGTGCTCCGGATTTCCGTAAGGTCTTTTTCAATCTGTTCCGCGAAAGACAAGCGCGCCTCATCGGCATTGGCCATCTCCTTCCTTATATTTTCTTCAAATACGATTGCGTCTTCTTTCAATCTCCTCATTTCGGCGGCTAGTTTTTCACTTGCGTCCGCAATATCTTTGCGCTGTTCGGCAATTGTTTCTTCTCTTGCTTTATCCCATTCCTTATGAATATTTTCTGTGGATTTTTCAATTCTGTCTTCAAGACTGTCCTGCCAATCTTTGATTTGTCTTGTAATCTCGCCGGTGCGCTTTCCTATCTCAAGAGTAAATTCATTTTCAAAGGAACTGAGTTTTTCGGATACGTTGTTTAAAGCCTGCTGTCTTATGCCGTCAAGCTCGTCGTTCATATCCTTGATCTCTTGTTTCAAAGCTTTTGCCATAGCGCCGATTTCCGAATTTGAGGATTCTATGGCGGCGTCCGTTTCCGTCTTAAAGGCGGAAATGTCGTTGTTAACTCTGGTTACCGCGTCCTGCATCGCCCTTCGCAATTCGTTTTCCAGTTCTACCGCGTCATCCGCGAGATGGTTAAGCCGGCCTATTGATTCCGTCTGTATTTTTTGGTATTCGTCCAGCCGTTTTTCCGTCGCCGTAATGATATTTTGTTCGGTATCTTTGCAAAGAGATTTCCATGTTCCCATCTGGTTTTCCAGCGTTGCGTTTATTTCGCTGTACTGTGAAGAAATGGCGGCGTTTAATTTCTCTTTAGTGTCTTTAAGGGAGGACGTTAATTCGTCATGCTGTTCTTTAACCGCTGTTTCGGATTTTTGCCTGATGCCGCTTAAAGCCGATGTCAGCTTATCCTGCTGTTCTTTAACCGCATCGGCCGATTTTTGCCTTATATCGCTTAAAGCGGATTCCAGCTCTTCGTGCTGTTGTTTTACCGCTGAGTCTGTTTCCTGTTTAATGCCGCTTATTGCGGATTTTAAATCCTCATGCTGCTGTTTAACCGCCGTGTTTGTTTCCTGTTTAATGCCGCTTATTGCGGATGTTAATTCGTCACGCTGCTGTTTAACCGCCGAGTCTGTTTCCTGCTTGATGCCGGTTATAGCCGTTTTTAATTCGTCCTGCTGCTGCTTTACGGAAACCGTTGATTTTGTTTTTAATTCGGCAAGAGACTGAGTAAGCTCGTCCTTGAAACCGCTTATGGAAGCGTCCAGTTCTTTGTGCTGTTTTTCCGCCATTTTCCTGAATTCGGAAATATTGGTTTTCCAGTCTTTTTGAAGCTGGATAAGCGAACTGTTAATAGTTTCCTGTTCTTTTGAAATTTCGGCGTTCATTTCTTTCTGCTGTTTCGACAGCGCGGAACCGATTTCTTCCATGACGGAGGAAAGTTTGTCCTTTTGCTGTTTAATCGCGGAATCCGTTTCCTGCTTTAAAGCGCTTATAGCGGATGTTATTTCAACATGATGCTGTTTAACCGCGGCGTTTGTTTCCTGCTTTGTAGCGCTTATGGCGGATGTAATATCATCATGATGCTGTTTAACCGCAGAATCTGTTTCCTGTTTGATATCGTTTATGGCGGATGTAATATCGGCATGATGCTGTTTAACCGCAGAATCTGTTTCCTGTTTAATATCGTTTATGGCGGATGTAATATCGGCATGATGCTGTTTTACCTCGGAATTTGTTTCTTGTTTTATGTCATTTATAGCGGATGTAATATAGTCATGATGTTGTTTTACAGCGGAATCTATTTTTTGTTTTATATCGCTTATAGCCGATGTAAGTTCATCTTCCTGTTCTTTAATCGCGGCGTCGGATTTATGCCTGATATCGCTTATGGCTGACGTAAGTTCATCTTCCTGTTCTTTAATCGCGGCGTCGGATTTTTGCCTGATATCGCTTATAGCCGATTTCAATTCTTCATGTTCTTTTTTAACCGTTGTGTTTGTTTCCTGTTTAATGCCGCTAAAAGCTAATGTCAAATCTTCCCGCTGCTGTTTAATCGCGGCGTCAGATTTCTGCCTGATATCGCTTATGGCGGATTTCAATTCCTCATGCTGCTGATTAATCACGGAATCTGTTTTTTGATTGATATCGCTTATAGCGGATATCAATTTTTCATTCTGATGTTTAACCGCGGCGTCTGACTTTTGTTTAATGTCGCCTAAAACAGATGAAAGCTCTTCCTGCTGTTGTTTTATGGAGACAAGCGATTTTGCTTTTATATCCGCAAGAGACTGGGCAAGCTCGTTTTTGGAAGCGTCCAGTTCTTTGTGCTGTTTTTCCGCCATTTTTTTGAATTCGGTAATATTGTTTTTCCAGTCGGTTTGCTGCTGTGAAAGAGAATTAATAATGGTTTCCCGTTCTTTTGTAATTGCGGCGTTCATTTCTTCCTGTTGTTTGGCCAGAGCGGCGATGATTTCATCTTTTTGTTTTTTCGCGAGGGCGTCAAGCTCGGCCGTGTTTTTTGTCCATTCAATATGATAATTTTTTTGTTTCGTTCCAAGATCGGTTATTTCCGCGTTGTATTTTTCATGAATGGTTTTAAGTTTTTCATGAATTGAAAGCTGTTCGGTCTTAAGCGTTTCCTGAGCGGTCTTGATTTTTTCGTCAAAGAAAGCCTTAACCTGATTCACCCTGTCCTGCGCCTGTTCCCGCAGTTTTACAAGAACCGCGTCTTCCAGTTTGTCCGCGCGTTTTCCGGCGTTTTCAACTATGTCCTTGAGCGCCTTCTTGACATTTTCCATTTCGCCGGCGATATGGGCGTCAATTTCACGCTCAAATTTTTGTATAGTATCGCGGTGGGTTTCCACTTTTTTTCCGATAGTATTCGCCGTGTTTTCAAAATCCGTAACCATCAGTTTTGCCGAAGAAATAACCCCGCTTGCGGCAAGTTCCAAAGATTCGGAATTTTGTGCTTTCATGCGTTCCGCGGTTTCTTCCAGATTTTTCTCCGCCTTTTCAAGGGACTTTTGGAACGTTTCAAGCTTTTCTTTTACCTCGCTTACCTTTTTGCCGGTATTTTCCACAAAAGCCGACTCGTCCCTGATGCGGTTCATGTTCTCCTGCACCCGGTTTGTCATTCCCGAAAGTTCGTCAAGGGAGGATTCATAGTTGTTAATTCTCTCGTCTATTTTTTTAATTAATTCGTATTTCTTTCCAAGCTCTTCTTCGGTAACATCCTTGATATTTTTCATCAAATTCATGGCGGCTTTCGTTTCCACGTCAAGGTTAATGCTGTAATTTTTTAACATTTCGCCTTTTTCTTTGGCGTGCGCGTCTATTTCATCTTTGCATTTTTCGGCGAACCTTTTTATCTTTTCATAGTTGCGGTAGTTTTTATCTGTAAGCCTGAAAAGTATAAGGGCAAGCGCAGTAATACAAAGTGTTATTATAGAGGAAATCATTATCATTAATTTATCATAAAATCGTACAATTGGCGATAGTTATTAAAGGAAAAATCAGGTTTTGGTTTTTTTAGGCCGTTTCCCGGAAAAAGCGCGCTTTTTATCCACGCGGTTTTCATCCCCGCCCGGTTGGCTCCCGCTATGTCATAAGCGCGGCTGTTTCCCACGTAAAGTATCTTTTCCGGCGGCAGGGACATGGCGGCGGCAAGTTCATTAAATGACAAAGGGTGCGGCTTTATGGTGCCGAAGGATTCAGAGCAAAGAACCGCGTCCCAAAGGCCGCCTAATCCCAGATATTCCAGTTTTTTATCCGGCGGGAAGTCCGACAAAAGTCCCAATTTTAAACCTGCTTTCTTAAAAGCGCCGAGGGTTTCTTTTACCCCTTTGAAAAGTTTAATATCCTTAAAAGGGTCCTCCCATGTTTTGTAGATAATGCGGTCTATTTCTTCTTTAAGCGTGCCTTGCGGAACGGACAGAATCTTTGCTGTAAGGTCCGCCTGATAATGATAAAAATTGCCGTGTACTGAATTTAAGTTTTCCTGTTCTTTCCTGATGGCGCTTCTTGCCATGCCGAAAGCCGCTACAAGACGCAGTTCTTTTATTATTGCGGGAATAATCCTTAAACGCAGACGGTAATTGGGGTATAAGGTTCCGTCAAGATCAAACGCTACGCCTTCAATGCCGTTTCGCATGAAAACATTATATCGTTTTTTTTTACGGTTCGAAAGTGCCTGCAATAGGAATTTGAACGAGATTTACATAATGTCCCGGATAACGGCCTCTGAAACCGTTAAAAGAGGTTTCCGCGGCGCTTTCAAATACAATAATCTTAAAAACGCCGTATTCGTCAAAATACGGAACAAGAGCCGCCACATGAAAATATTGGCGCAGGCGCGGAGCCCCGCGAAGGTTCTCGGAAGTTATTTTAGCGCCGAATTCATTATTAACCGCGGCAAGATAAAATTTGAAAGGATCGTCAATGGCAAGGGTATAGAGCAGGGGATAAAGCCCCTCAACGCCGTAGCCCGCTTCCGGCAAAAAGCCGGGGTAAGAAAAATCTACAAAGGCTTTGTTTTCCCTTTCCAGAACAAGCGAAAAATTGTCGCTTCGCACTTCAAATTCATCAAGCTTGCGGTATGAGTCGGAACGGAGAACTCCGTTTGCCTCGGAAGCGAGGTTTCTGATCCAGTCAAGTCCGAAATAGGGGTCGCGCCTTTGTTCCCAATTTGCCGTAAAGGAAGAGCCGCGTTCCCCAAAAGGCGCTTTAAGCTGATTAATTGTAAGCCTTGCGCCGGTTACGGGACGCAGTATTCCGTCTATCAGCCATTTGGTAAAACCGGAACAGTTAAGCCCGGCGGAAGACGAAGGCTGGCTTTTAAGATTATCAATAAAAACATAATTCCCGTTCTCGTCAATAGCGCCGTCGTCCGCAAAACGCAAAGGGCCAAGATTCTTGCGCACATTGGCGACAAGTTTGCCGTGGTCTTTGTAAAAAACGCTCTGCGGTTCATAATACCTTATTGGAAATTTATCTCCCGCCAGTTTTATGATGTCGTTTAATTGCATTGAATAAAGGCGTTCAAAAGAAACCCCTATAGGCATGGAATTGACAATATAGCCGCCGTAGACAACAGCGTCCATCTGGCATTTTTCGCCGTTAAAAGGGCGGAATTGAATAAAAGTGTACTGGTCGCTTCTTAAAAATATCCTGATTAGCGTGCCCTCTCCGGTAACCTTGCGGCGCGTGACCATCCACGAGCCCTGGGCCCAGCCGGGAAATTGCCCTGTGGGATATCGGGGGACAGCGGGATTTTTATCAATCTCTATTTTGCCGCCTGACAGTTCGCGCGAGAAAAGAACCATAAATTCATCTTTGCCTTCCAGCGTGCGTACCTGCACCCTGTCCCCGCCCGGCAGGTATTCGATAACAGGCTTTTTCGCTAAAACCCTTGCGGGGGTTTCCATAAGCCATGAATCTTTATACTTGATTCTTAACAGCGAATCGTCGGGTATTTTGGATACGGGCAAGTCAAGGCCAAAAACAGGAAGAGTAATGAAAAATACAAGAAAAATTGTTAAAAACCGGGGCATATGCTTTTATTATCGGCATTTTTTTAGTATACTTTCTATATACGGAGGCTAAAATGAGATTATACAGCCGCGCTCAGGTAATATTTTTTTCGTTTTTGTCGGGGCTTATTGTCCTTCTTTTTGCCATAGGATTTGGGGTATTTAAGCCTGTAAAACAAGGTACGTCTTTAGAAACCGAAAACCAGCAGGCGGCGGAAATGACAACGGTTGAAAAACCGACGGCTGAAAAGCCGGCTGACGAGTATAAACTCATGCAGAACGAATACAAGCCGCTTGCTACGGCGGATTTGGTTCCCTATTCCGAGGACGAGCGCCAGAATATTTCGATATATGAAAATCTTAATTCGGCGGTTGTAAATATTACCACCGAAATTATGGGTTTAAACTGGTTTATGGAGCCTGTTCCTCAGGACGGCGGTTCCGGTTCCGGCTCCATCATTGATACAAGGGGCTATGTCGTCACCAATAACCATGTGATAGAAAGGGCGAGCAAGGTTTTTATCAATCTTGCGGACGGCAGCCAGTTTGAGGGGAAAATTATCGGAACCGACCCGGAAAATGACATAGCGGTATTAAAATTCGATCCTCCCAAGGGGATGGAATTACAGACTATAGGTTACGGAGATTCTTCAATTCTTAAAGTAGGTCAGAAAGTTTTAGCGATTGGCAACCCGTTCGGTTATGACCGCACTTTAACCGTGGGGATTGTTTCCAGTCTTGGTCGTCCCATTCAAATATCCAGAAACCGCGTTATCCGCGACATGATACAGACCGACGCCTCAATAAACCCCGGCAATTCGGGCGGCCCGCTTCTTGACACCCAGGGCAGGATAATAGGCATAAACACAATTATCGTTTCCCCGTCCGGCGGCTCCGTGGGAGTGGGCTTTGCCATTCCGGTAAATACCGCCAAGCGCGTAGTGGGCGAACTTATCCAATACGGGAAAGTCCGCCGCGGCTGGATAGACGCGACCGTAGTGCAGATTTTCCCAAGCCTCGTCCGTTACGCGAAACTGCCCGTTGATTCCGGCCTGATTGTTTCCCGCGTAGTGCGCGGGGGTTTAAGCGAAAAAGCGGGATTAAGGCAGGGCAACGACGCCGTGCAGTACGGGCGCAGCATAATTTATCTTGGCGGCGACATTATCACCGCCGTAAACGGGGTAAAAATCAGCACCTTTGCCGACCTTTACACGTCGCTTGAAGCATCCAAACCCGGCGACATAGTAAAAGTGGAAATTATCCGCGGCGGGCAGACAAGCACGCTGAATATTACTCTGGCGGACAGGGAAGAGGTAATGAGGGACTAGCTTTTTCCGTAGTTGACAAGATAATTAAGAAGAAAATATAATTTTTAATATAAAAAGCATGTTTGTTCCCAAGGAATAATCCGGCTGTTTATACGCGCCTATAAGACGCGAACACTGTATAAAGGAGGTTTATTATGGTACAGCTTTTTGATGAAAAAAGCGGGTTTTTGAAACTTGATGAGGCGGTTCAAAAATCGCCTGAGTTTCAAAAAATTATGGCGGACGGACAAGTCACCGACGATGAAATAAAAGAACAGGTGAAGCTTGTTATCGATCTTTTTAAAGAGATCGATTCGAAGTTATCGGATAAGGACAAGGAACTGGTTGTAAAAGCGATTGCCGAACTTGCGGTTTTATATGAAGTAAGCGCTTATAAAGACAGAGGAGGACGCTATGGGAACTTTTAATACAACAAAAACAATAGGAAGCAACCTAACGGAATTTGACAGTGTTGAAACCACATTCAGGCAGCACTTTGAGGGACAGGGCTTTAATGTTTCCATTTCCAGAAACTCCAACGGTTTCTTTGCCAGCATAACAAAAGGAAACTTTTTCAGCGCGATTCTCGGCATGAAGTCATCGTTGAATATCGAAGTTAAACGGGTTTTCAACGGCGTTTTCATTGAGACAAAAGTGGGTATTTTCGGACAGCAGGTCATACCTTCGATTATTTCAATGTTTCTTCTTTGGCCGGTACTTTTAACGCAAATCGCCGGTTTGGTCAAACAGTCAAAGCTTGACGACGAAGCGGTGCGTGTTCTTGAAGACGCGATTCATCTGGCGGAATCGGGAAGATAGATGAAAAAAAAGCGAGGGCTGGGCGCGGCAATACAGGTTATATTAAGGAAGAAATACATTTGGATACCCATATTAGCGTTAACTGTAATATTGGTTATTTTATTTCATTTTATAGGAAATACCAGTAATCTTTTGCCTCTCGACGAAGCTCCAAAAAAATGGGTTGACGCCTGTCTTGAAGCAATGGTCACAGCGTTCATAACTGTCGTTTTGTTAAAAGCGCAAACAACCGAGCAAACCGAATCCGAATTGAAAAAAGAGCGGTTTGCCGTGTTGTTTGCGAAAAAGTCAGAAACCTACGACGCGTATTTAAACGAATTGGTAGCCATCGCCAACAGGGGAAGCATAACAAAAGAAGAATTTTTAAAACTTGTGGACGACCTAAATTTTAAAATCGGCATGTATGTAAGCGATGAGGCAAATGACGTAATTGCCGAGCAGTTGGATATAATAGGCTCCAATCATGACGCTAAAACAATCAAGAACTGCATATACAATATTGCCCATGAACTTAAAAACGATCTGCAGGTTGGTTTGTAAGGAACGGTAATGAGTATTAACATAAAATAATTTATAAGTTAGTAAATAAGGAGAAAGTATGGGAATAGAGAATATGAAAAACCCTATATGGATAGATAACAAACCAGCCGAAGGAGACAAACCAAATCCGGATCCGCCGGATCCAATAATAAAACCGGATATTGAAGATCCTTCACCGCCTTCTCCCAGGAAAAACCGCAAGATACTCTATGCTGGAATAGCGGCGGCGGCGATAATAATTATCGGGCTTGTGGTGATATTGAATCGGAGGGATGTGTTTCATATTAATAAGGGCATCTCTTTATATATCAGGCACGAATACGAAAAAGCGAAAGTTGAATTTGAGAAGGCAATATCAATAAACCCCAAAAGCAGCGACGCGTATAGCTGGCGGGGCGCTTCCTGTTTCAGAAAACTGGAATATGATACTGAGTTTGAAGGCAAGGTACAAAACTATATTGACATGGAGAATGATCACATTACAGAGATTATAAATATGGCGATTGAAGATCAGAAAAAAGCGATAAAAAATAATCCTGATAACGCGCTGGCTTACAGCAGATACGCCTTATATTCCACGTATAAAGGAATTCCGGACGACGCCATAATCAATTCGAGGAAAGCGTTGGAACTTGATGATCAAAACGCTTTGATTCTGACCAACTGCGGCAGGGTTGATTATAATTTTCGCCAAATTGATGAGGCCGAAAAAAAATATACCAGAGCTATAGAAATTAATCCTAATTATTTGGATTCTTATTTTAACAGGGGATATGTATATGCTCTTAAAGGTATGTCTGAAATGTATATTGATAAAAGGAATATGTACTTTGAAAAAGCTGTTTCCGATTTTGGAGAGGTGATATTAAAGGACCAAAACAACGCTATAGGGTATTGCAATCGCGGATATGCCAATTATTTAGCGGGTAAATATGACAAGGCGCTTCTTGATTTTAATGAAGCCATAACATTGAATGATAAATATATCAGAGCGCTTTTTTGGCGGGGAATGACATATGGTATAATGTATTACTGGGAAAAAGCGTATGCCGATTTTAATAAACTGGTTCTGCAAGATCCTGCTAATTATGACGTGTTATGGAATCGCGCGCACGCGTCTTTTATCTTAGCTAAAAATTATCCCGGACAATATGAGTTAGCGATAGAGGACTGTAATAACGCCATTGAATTGAAACCAGGGTATCCTTTTGCGTACATAATCCGCGCGGAAGTAAATAACGAATTAAGAAATTTTAAAGAAGCTATGGACGACTGTAATAAAGTTTTATCAGAGATGGATCCGCAGAACACCTATGCGCGTGCGCATCTTGCGAGAGCTTATTTCGGGAAGGAAGATTATGTTAACGCGAAAAAAGAATATGAAAACGCGGTTAATTTAGACTCAGAGCAGAAAAATTACTTTGCTTATATAGGTATGTTTTATATTTATGGATTTGTTTTATGGGATTATGACAATGCTCTTATAAACCTTGAAAAAGCGTATAATATTACTCCATATCGTGATGATAAACATATTTTGTTGAATTACAAAGCCATGACATATTTTTATCTGGGAAGATTCGACGAAGCCTTGTCCGCTGTAAACGGAGCGCTTGAAGCGCTGCATTTTGTTTATATGAACGATGCGGAACAAGAAAGAAGAAGACGCCCTGATTACATTGATACGCGGGGCACTATTTACCGCGCTTTGAAGATGTATAATGAAGCGATAGAAAATTATTCAGAAGCGATAAAGTCCAATTCAGCTGTCATTTATATGAACCGCGCTATCACGTATCAGTTGTCAGGCGATCAAATTTCTTATGAGAAAGATAAAAAAAGGGCGGAAGATATTAGTAAAAAAGAAGCCGCTCTGGCCTGGGTTGATATTGGAATAAACCAACTGCAAGCCGGTATGTTCGATGAAGCGTCAAAATCCGCGAAAGCCGCGCGTGAGATCTACCCCGAATCCGAAGAAGCAAGAAAGCTGTTAACCTTGGCGCAGGCAAAGAAAAAGAAATCTGAACTTTAATAACAAAAAAAAGGGGCTGTCCGAAAACAGCCCCTTTTTATTCTTTTGCTTCGTGTTCAGAGATTACGCTTATTTCGCGGTCATCTCTATCCAATCAATCTTGGCATCCCAAGTGTCGTTGTCGTTAACGCAAATAAGCTCAATTGTGACAGTTTGGCCGCTCTTGTTGTGCTGGAATTCGATGGTTTGTTCCGTAGCGGATGTTCCTTTGAACTTGAATGTTCCGGCTACAGTTCCGCCTACTTTCAGCTGAACCTGGGCTTCTTTGTCGTTTGTTGACGCGCCGCGGACCTTAAACGCGTGTTTGTTGTTTCCGAATTGCTGACTAAAGGAGACTTTGTCGTCATTCGCGTACAGAGTAACTCCGTTAAACGGCGATGAACAACTGCCTGTGTATTTACCGGCTTTTGTCATGTTTTCGGCTTCAACTTTGGTCGCGCCGCCTGAGGATGTATTGTTGCTTGTGTTATTGTTGGTATTGGTGTTTGTGTTGGTATTGGTATTGGTGTTTGTGTTGTTGTTTGTTGTACCGGTTGAACCGCCCGAACTCGCGCTGATTTCAACCCAGTCAATCAATACGTCCCAAGTGTCATTGTCATTAACGCATACAAGCTCAACTGTGGCGGTTTTGTTGCCCTGGTTGTGATTGGCAGTAATGGACTGTTCTGTAGCTGATGTTCCTTTGAACTTGAATGTTCCGTAGGAAGTTCCGCCGATCTTCAACTGAACCTGGGCTTCTTTGTCGTTTGACGAAGCGCCGCGAACCTTAAAGGTGTGGCTGTTGTTTGCGAAATTCTGGCTAAAGGAAACTTTGTCGTCATTCGCGTACAGTTTAACTCCGTTGAAAGGAGATGAACAACTGCCTGTGTATTTTCCGCCTTTGGTCATATTCTCGGCTTCGACTTTGGTCGCGCCTGAGGATGTGGTTGTGCTGGATACCGTGCCGCCGCTTGAATTGTTGTTGTTGTTGCTGGATGTGTTATTGTTGCTGCTGCCGGTGCTGGTGCTGCTGCTGCTGCCGCCGACTGAAAGGGTATGGCTGGTTATCTTGGCGTTTCCGCTGCTCTGATAACCTTCGACTGTAAGAGCCGCTTCGTAGATCTTGCCAAGCTTCATGCCTTTGCTGTCCCACGCTTTAAAGTGTTCTGTGACGCTGATGGTTCCGCTTGTGCGTTTTGACGTGCGGACGGACCAGAACTGCTTGAATGTTTTGTTTCCTTCGATAGAGGGCTGGTTGTTTCTTGTTGTTTCATAAAGCTCGTAAGTTCCGCCGTCTACAGAAATTGAACCTTTGTTTGTTCCTGTCGGTTTGTAGGTACCATAGCTTTCTATAATGTAGTACTCAACCAGCGGGTCTTTTGACCAGCCGTATACGCACAGATAGGAATTTCCGCCTGGTGTAAATTGAGCGTCGTACTTTATAGTGATGTTGCCGATTTGAGAATAAGTCTGGGAAGCGCCGAATTTTTTTCCTTTCCGGCACAGCATATTGCCAATGTTACTCCACTGACAGCTGAAATTGCCGCCGTTTTCAAGAGTCATGCTGACATTGCCGTTATCCTTCCAAAGCTCATAATCATAACCGTCATGGTTACCCGTCGCGTTGTTTGTGATTGTTGTAGCTCTCGCTCCGTTCCCTTCAACAGCAGTGCCGTCAATGACGTCATCACAGCTGATGAACACGAATCCTGTGGCCAGAATTACTGCCAACAGAATCATACTTAACTTTTTTAAATTTGTTTTCATAATCCGCCTCCGTTTTTGGAAATAAACGCCTATACGGGCGTTTTCTATATTTGCGGCTCAAGCCGCTTTATAGACGCAAGAAAAGAAAAGAAAGAAATAAGAAACTTTTATTTAATTTTAGCATAAATTGTAGATTCTGTAAAGGGGAAAATTTGTTAAATTTATGTTTTTTTCACGAAAAAAGGCAAAAAAACCCGTGTTTTTGCAGGTTTAGTTCTACGGCCTTATAACGCCCGGGTTTAAGGTTTGATTGCTGTATGCGACGGCGAAAGTGCCGGCTCCGTCCGAGAAGAACGGCAAAACCTCTAATTTTACTGTCCCTGTTAAATCGGATTTAAAAGATATAGGACGGTTGTTATTCGGAGAGACAGAATCCGTGACAGTATCCCATGAAAAATCTATTTCAGCGTATATGGGGGCGCCGCCGCCGTAATAAATGTTAACTTTAACATCCAATGTCTTTGTTCCGTCGCCGGTATTTTTCCCGTCAACTATACCTCCGTCATTCCACCAGATATAGTATGTTTCTTCTTTGATAACCTCGAAAGAATACCAAATTGTATTACCTGATGTGCTTGAAGGAATACTGTCGTCAGTCCATTCGTTTATAGTCAGCGCAACAGGATTATCTTCAGAACCTATGATTACGCTGTTATCCGGTTTATCTTCGCTTGTGCTGTACACAATAGCGTAGGTTCCGATTGCGGCCGCACCATACAAGGCTTGTACTCTGATATAAACTTTGCCTGTTAATTTCGAGATAAATGAAACCGGCTCATCCCATGCTTTGTCATTATTTTCCAATATAATTGATATCTTGTTATTGTCATACGCGTATACGTCAATATCCAGCGTTTTAGTGTCATCGCCGTTGTCACTGTCGTTCCACCAGAGGTAATATTTAGTCCCATTTGTAACATCAAAAGAATACCATTGATATTTTTCACTTTTTATTATTTCACCGTTAGACCATTTATTTTCCTTAAGTGGAATTATATTTTCTGGAGTATTGGAGAAATTCCCCAAATCAAGAGTAATTCCTGATATATTTTCATTATAAGCTTTTGTTGACGAATATATTATCTTGCTGAAAAGCCGTGATTTGCTGCTGTTATACCCTATTACCCTAAATGAAATATCGGTTAAAGAATCAAAGGCCGGCAATTCTATAGCCCAATCCGCGTTAGCGCCCGGTGATTCAAGCTTGTCATAATTAATCCAGACAAATTCGGAAGTATCAATGCCGATTTCTACAATAGGCACGGCATTATTTTCATAGGTGACATTGATAGTCCCGCTTATGGTGATGGTCTTAGGGATAACCGTATTATCGTTTTTATCGCCGCCGGGACAGGCTGTAAAAAGAAGCAGTCCCGTCGGCAAAAAGAAAAGGATTATGCTTAAAAGTTTTATCCCCTTCATGGTTATTTTTACTGCCCTCTTTTAATCTTCTTTGTCGTCGTCATTTCCATGGGTTTATCCAGAATTTCAGTTCTGCCTATTTTTTGATACGGCAAAAGCCTTAAGTTTACTTCGGCTATAATCGCGTTGATCCTGTTTTTTGTTTCTTCCGAGGAAGGCTTCTGGCCGGTTTCATTTTTGAATTCCGGGTTTGGATATACAAGAGCCTCAATGCCTTCGGTTTTCATTTTTGCGTCAAGCACATAGCCGCGTATTAATATCTGTTCAATCTCGTCGTAAAGCTGGAATTCGTTTTCGATTTCTTCCGGATATACGTTCTTTCCGCCCTCCGTAACGATCATATTCTTCGCGCGCCCGGTTAGATAAAGATAATTTTCGCTGTCCATGTACCCCAAATCGCCGGTTTTAAGGTATCCGTCGGACGTAAACGCCGCAGATGTCTCTTCCGGCAAATTGTAATAACCTTTCATTACCATAGGGCCCTTTACTATTACTTCCCCTATTCCGCGCTCGTCGGCGTTAAGTATCTTCATGTCAACATGCGGACAAGTACGGCCTACGCTGGTTTCCTTATATTGTTCAATGGGATTAATCGTTATAATAGGGGAAGTTTCGGTTAGGCCGTAACCTTGTACAAAGTCGATTCCAAGCTGGTTGTACTTCCTGAAAACGCTGGGAGCTAAGGGGCCGCCTCCCGAAATGCAGATTCGTATGGATCTTAAGCTTGCCTTGTCCAGAACAAATCCGAACATTTTTTTGCCGGGGTTTACCTTAAATATTTTTTTAATAATTCCCGAAATCGCCATCATAAAAGAAATCACACCGTAAACTATAGGCCCTTTTTCCTTTAAGCCCCTTATAATGCCGGCGAGCACTTTGTTAAAAAGCATAGGCACGCCCAGGAGCATGGTTATCTTCGCTTCTTTAAGGTCTTTTAAGATAGTTGACGTTACCATACGTTTCCCGAAAACAACTTCCGCGCCCGTGGAAATGGTTTCAATAAAAACCGCGAGCATAGTGTATGAATGGTGGATTGGGAGTATCGCGTAAAATATGTCGGTGTGTAAAACAATAAGGGGGGTTCCCTGAGCAAGATAACAATCCGAGACAAGGTTCTTGTGCGTGAGCATAACTCCCTTAGGCACGCCCATTGTTCCCGAGGTGAAAAGAATCGCCGCAAGATCGGATTCAACCGCCTGTTCAATTTCCGCCTGAGGTCCGTCTAAATCATATATATATGTTCCGACTCCTTTTTTAAGCGATAATATTGATTCAAGTTTACCGGGAGTTTTGCTGAAATATTCGTATTTTTCCTCGTCAATAAAAAGTATTTTCGCGCCGGATGTTTTTATCAATAATTCAATTTCTTCAATTTTTAACTGATAGTCTATAGGGACAACTATGGCGCCGGCGAAAAGAATGCCAAGGTAGGCTATGGTCCATTCAGGCGCGTTTTTTCCCGTGACGGCGACTTTATCGCCGCGCTTTATTCCTTTGCTGTGAAGCCAGCGCGCGACAGACTCAATTATTTTAAGGGCTTCCGTGTAATTCAGGCTTATTCTGTCCGGCTCATATATTGTAAAGCACGCGCGCTCGGGAAATCTGGAAACGGTAATTTTATACATTTCCGGCAGCGTAGGCCATTCGCCTTTAAAAGTTTTACCCCGGTAATCATTCAAAAAGGCCCAAGGTTTCTCAGTACGCGGAACAGACATATTTTCCTCCTAATTTGTGGGAATACTCCCTGTATTATGACACAAATTTCAGATAAATGTCATAAAAAACTTGTAATTATTTATCTTAATAGGTATTTTAATTAATGTGAAGACATATAAATATTACGCCCTGTTTTTGGCTGTATTTCCGCTTTTTTCCTGCGCGACGCGTATTGACGGCTCCCTTGCCTCAAACGGCGCGTCCCAGATGTCCGTAAGCACCTCGCTGATGCCCAGAATAACTTCCCTTGTGCGGACTCTTGCGGCGGCGGGCGGCCAGGAAAACAGCTTATTATTGAACGGCCCCGCCCTTGCCAAATCAATGACCGATTCTTCTTCAGGCAATGTTACGGCGTCTTTTAAGAATACTTCCCCGTCCGCGATAGAAGGCAATTTGAGCGTTAAAAACATAAACCGTTTTTTATCTTCCCTTTCCGGAAAGGCCGAAAGGTTTGTCGAATTTGAGCAGGAAAAAAACGGCGGCAAATGTAAATTTTACATAGACCTTGACGGCGGCTATGAAATTCTTAACCTTATCTCCCCCGAAATCGCCGCGTATCTTAGCGTCCTTATGGCCCCCGTCGCGACCGGCGAGGAAATGACCAAAGCCGAATACCTCGCTCTTGTAAGCTCAGTTTTCAGCAAAGCGGTCAGCGACGAAATCTCGTCTTCAAGAATACGCATTTCCGTCAGCTTCCCCGGGCAGGTAACAAGCGCGGCCGGCGGAACAATTAAAGGCAAATCAGCCGAGTTCGACATCCCGCTATTGGACGTTTTGGTATTAGAGACGCCCTTAACCTACGAAGTAAGCTGGAAATAGGATTTTTTCCCTTTAAATCTCACAAAGGCACAAAGGACACAAAGTTGTTGAACGAGGGATTTGCGTTTTTTTCTTAATTTTCGTATTTCGAGAACTTTCATAGGAAGAATAGGGGGTTGTCGTACGAAAATATTCTCTTTAAACTTTCTTATTTTATCGTATTACGAAAGAATATCGTATTTAATGACGATCTTTCGTACAAAAACTTTGTGATCTTTGTGTCCTTTGTGCCTTTGTGTGATGTCTTCGTGTATAATTCCTATTGCAAAAAATTAATAAAATTTTTATTATTTCATCATGGCGGAACATACACCGGGCGAGCGTATCGCCGAAATTCGGAAAACTTACTCAATCAGCAGGGAAGACCTGGCGCAGAGGTCGGGCGTTTCGGTTGAATTGATCTCTAAAATTGAAGACGACGGGCATATTCCGGATTTGGCGCCTCTCATAAAAATAGCGAGGGGGTTGGGTGTAAGGCTTGGAACGCTTCTTGATGATCACGAACAGCTTGGCCCCGTAATTTGCAGGGCGGGGCAGGCCGCCGACTCAGGCCGTTTTAAGACCGGGCTTCCCGACGGCGCGGAAAAATCTCCCGGGCATCACGGCATGAACTTTAACGCGCTGGCGGCGGACAAGAACAGCAGGCACATGGAGCCGTTTATCGTAACCATTCAAAGCGACGCACAGCAGGAAAAATCCACGCATGAGGGCGAAGAGTTTATCTATGTTTTGGAGGGGAAACTGGCGCTGGAATACGGCATGGATAAAGGCACCTTGAACACGGGGGATTCCGTTTATTACGATTCTATCGTGCCGCACCGCGTGTTTTCGGCGGACAAGAATCCCGTAAAAATACTTGCCGTTATTTATACTCCGGTATAATTATCATTTAAGAGGATCGGCATGGAATTTATTGAAAAAACCCTAAGCCGGGTGCTGCGCGATAAAACACAGGCCCACCCCGATCATGATTTTCTTGTTTATTCGGACCGAAGCCTTCATTTTACATACGCCCAATTTGACAAGAGGGTTGATGATTTGGCGAAGGGCTTTCTGGCTATGGGCATAAAGAAAGGCGACAATGTGGGAATTTGGGCGACAAACGTGCCGGACTGGAACACTGTGCTTTTTGCCTGCGCCAGGATAGGCGCCGTTCTTGTTACGATAAACACAGGCTACAAAACCCACGAGCTTGAATATGTGTTAAAACAATCCGACATGGTCTGCCTGTGCCTGACAAACGGCTGGCGCGATTCCGACTATATAGGCATGGTAAACGAGCTAGTGCCCGAATTAAAAACTTCGCAGAGGGGGCATATCAATTCCGAAAAATTCCCCTTCTTAAAATACGTTGTCCATGTGGGCCAGCAGAAGCACAGGGGCATGTACAGTTTTAACGAGGTTCTGCTTTTAGGCCAGCATACCGATCCCGCGCTGTTAAGCGAAATTGAAGCGACGCTTGACACCAACGATGTCGTGAACATGCAGTACACTTCAGGCACTACGGGCTTTCCCAAGGGCGTAATGCTCACGCACAGAAATATCCTTAATAACGGGCTTGGCATAGGCGACAACCAGAGGCTTACAGAAAAAGACATAGTGTGCCTTCCCGTGCCTCTGTTCCACTGTTTCGGCCTTGTGCTTGGAATGATGGCTATCCTTACCCACGGTTCCACAGCCGCTATGATAGAGTGGTTCGATCCCCTGCTCGTGCTGGCTACCATTCAAAAGGAAAAATGCACCGCCGTTTACGGAGTCCCCACGATGTTTATCGCCGAGCTTAACCACCCCATGTTCAAGATGTTCGATCTTTCAAGCCTTCGCACCGGCATCATGGCAGGTTCTCCCTGTCCAATAGAGGCGATGCGCCGGGTAATCGATCTTATGTACATGAAGGAAGTTACGATTTGTTACGGGCTTACGGAATCGTCGCCCGTCATGACCCAGACGCGCTTTGACGACGACATTAACGTTAAGGTGGAAACCGTAGGCCGCGCCCTGCCCGGCGTGGAGGTGACTATCCGCGACCCGGAAACAGGCGAAGAATGTCCTGACGGCGAACACGGGGAATTCTGCTGCCGGGGCTACAATTCAATGAAGGGCTACTACAAACTGCCGGAAGCGACCGCCCAATGTATAGACAAAAACGGCTGGCTTCATTCGGGCGACCGGGGAGTTAAGGACAAAGACGGCAACTTCAGGGTTACAGGCCGCTTAAAGGACATGATAATCCGCGGCGGAGAGAACATTTCTCCCAAGGAAGTTGAGGACTTTTTGTATACCATGCCCGGCGTCAAGGACGTTCAGGTGGTGGGAATCGCGAGCGAAAAATACGGCGAGGAAGTCGGAGCTTTTGTCATTCTTCATCCCGACGTGAAAATGAACGTGGAAGACGTGCGCGACTATTGCAGGGATAAGATAGGCAGGTACAAAATCCCCAAATATGTGTTTTTTGTCGACAGTTACCCCCTAACGGCCAGCGGAAAGATACAAAAGTACCTTTTGCGCGAGATGGGGACTAAACTTGCCGCCGAAACCGGTTTGTCTTGACGCTGAATTTTGAGCAAATTTCCTTAAAACATACATAAAAACCGCCGATTATCTAATAACTAATAGTGGAATTTGGCGTAAATTTCGCCTAAAATATTAGTATCCGACATCAAAACGTCGGATACTAACACGATAAGCGACATTAAAACGTCGCTTATCTATAACCTAGGGAGGTTTTTGAATGTCTGATAGCGATGATCTGGATCTTGACGGCGGTGAAGCACCGGAAGCGGGCGGAGCGGCTAAGAAAAGAAGCGGCGGACTTGGAAACTTACTTCCGACTATCCTTAAATTCGCGGCCATAGGCATTGGCGCGTTAATTTTTATTGTTACTGTCTCGGTAATTACCTACAGCATAATGAACAAGGGCGGCAAATCCCAAACCGTTATTACGGACCCTTATTCGCCTTATGTGGGCAAGCGCCCCGAATATGACATGTATGATAAAATCGGCTCTGTAACAACCAGAACAAAGGACTCGGCTTCCGTAACCGTGGATATGATAATAGGTTACGATAAGGGCGATCAGAACGCGTCAATAGAGCTCTTTGCCCGCCAGTATGAACTGCAGGATTTTATCCGCCGTTATTTTACGAGTAAAAGCTCGACAGAGTTGGTTCCCGAAAGGGAAGACGAACTGAAAAATGAAATCCGCGAACAGTTAAATCAGCGTTTTTTGGATACCGCGAGGGCCAGAATTATTCTGTTTAAGAAATTAGATGTTATGGAGATGTTTTGATCCGAAATCACGGATTCTATATTGCTCTTGTCAAAAACGGGCATTAAGGTTTACCATTAGGGGTAATTATGACAGAAGTTCTGTCCCAGGATGAAATAGATCAATTATTAACCGCGATAAACGCCGGAGAATCCGAGCCTGAAGATTTCAGGCCGGCGGCGGACAGCCGGAAAATCAAGATCTATGACTTTAAGCGCCCCGACAAATTTTCAAAAGAGCAAATCCGCACAGTCTCGATAATGCACGAGACTTTTGCCCGCTTGACCACAACCAGCCTTTCCGCCCAGCTTCGAAGCATGGTTCACGTCCATGTCGCTTCTGTAGATCAGCTTACTTACGAAGAATTTATCCGTTCTATTCCCACGCCGACAACTCTCGCTATTATCAATATGGACCCCTTAAAAGGAAACGCCATTCTGGAAATAGACCCCGCGATTACCTTTTCTATAATAGACCGTCTTTTCGGAGGCACCGGCGAAGGCACGAAATCCCAGCATGAATTGACCGACATTGAGCAGTCCGTTATGGAAGGAATTATCGTCCGTATTCTGGGAAACATGCGCGAAGCGTGGACGACGGTTATCGACCTGCGCCCCCGCCTCGGGCAGATTGACACAAATCCCCAGTTTGCGCAGATTGTTCCGCCTACGGAAATGGTAGTCCTTGTAACACTGGAAACCAAAGTAGGAGACGTGGAAGGCATGATGAACTTCTGTATTCCCTATCTTACTATTGAGCCCATTATCAGCAAGCTGTCCGCCCAGTTCTGGTACTCGTCGGTACGGCGCAACGCCACGACAGAGAACCTTAATGTTCTAAAGGAGAAGCTAACAACGGTCGATGTTAATATAACGGCCGAGATCGGAAAGATAAATGTTCCTGTAAGGGACGTTCTTTCCTTACAGATAGGGGATGTAATACGGCTCTACAATACACGCATTGGCGATCCCTATTCATTAAATATCGGCTCAAGGAAAAAGTTTCTGTGCCGCCCCGGCGTACTTGGAAAGAAAATGGCGGTGCAGATAACGCAGAAGATTGCCGAGCTTGGACAGGAAGAATTTGAAGAGCTCGTATCTGAAGGAGATGAATTATGATGAGCGATGGCGCACTTTCTCAGGATGAAATAGACGCATTATTGTCAGGTGCGGGAGTAGAGTCATCGCCTTTGGGCGGCGGCGGCGGTCATCCTCAAGCGGCTACAATGGCCCCTCCTCCTATGGCTTCAGGTTCAGATGATTTTGATGTCGGCGCTCTTAAAGGTTTTTTCTCTTCCGTAACCGACGCGCTTTCTTCAAACCTTTCCGCGCTTACAGGCGCTACCGTAACGCTTTCCCCGCCGCAGGCTGCGTCTTTTAACAGGGACAGTTTCTTAGGCCAACTGCCGGACAAGATAACCGTAATTTCCGCGAATTATACTTCCGGGTTCCCCGGAGAGCATATATTTATTCTTCCCGAAGAATCGGCCAAGGCAATAGCCAGTCTGATGACAAAAGAAGATGACATTCAACTTGACGATATGGCAATGTCGGTTCTGGGAGAAGTAGTTTCCCAAATGGTGGGAACCCAGATTACCTCTTTAACCGACAAAACAAAAAATAAATCCATTGCCGCGGCGTCTCCCTCAGCGGCTAATGTGCCCAAAGCGGCAGCGGCCATTCCGGCCGGCAATTTTGCCGTTATGGACTACAACCTTGATCTGGGAGACGGAAAACCGCATAAAATGTGGGAAATTTTAGGCGCAACACCCGCGACTGATATTTCTGCCGGAATTAACGGCATACAACAGGGCGGCATGCAAATGCCCGGCATGCAGATGGGTGGAATGCAAATGGGTATGGGAGGCGGAATGCCAGGAATGCAAATGCCAGGAATGGGTATGGGTGGTATGTCCAACCTTGGCCCAACAAATGTTCAAGCTGTTCAATTCCCAAATTTGATGCAGCCAAAATTCGGTCCGCACGAAGCGGGAAATATCGGTCTTATTATGGACGTCTCCATGGAGATGACCGTAGAACTCGGCCGCACCCGCAAGCTTATCAAAGAAATTCTGGGTATGGGCGAAGGAACCATTATCGAGCTGGACAAACTTGCCGGCGAGCCGGTAGATATTCTGGTTAACCATAAACTTATCGCCAAGGGCGAGGTCGTGGTTATTGATGAAAACTTCGGCGTGCGCGTAACGGAGATTGTGTCGCCGATGGAACGCATTAACGACATGGGCTACAATTAAGTTATAGCGTCATAAGAGAGAAATTTATAAAAGGCGGGCTTTTTGCCCGTCTTTTTTTTTAGGGACAGAGCTAGGCTGACTTTTCGTTGATATTTTGTGTATTCCAATAGTAATTCAGTTTATTAATCACTTCTTTAAGATCAACCGGCTTGCCGATATGGCTGTCCATTCCGGCTTCAAGGCATTTTTTTACATCCTCGGGAAATACGTTAGCTGTCATGGCTATTATCGGAATGGTTTTGGCCCGGGGGATATCCAGCGTTCTGATGCGCCGCGTCGCTTCATAACCGTCTATTTCGGGCATTTGTATGTCCATAAATATCATGTCGTATTTGTCAGGGGAATCTGTAAACATTTGGACGGCCTGAACTCCGTTTTCGGCGCAGTCTATCTTAGGCCGCGCCGGTTCAAGAAGAGCCTGTACAATTTCGCGGTTAATTTCAATATCGTCAACAAGAAGTATGCGCTTGTCCTCAAAGATACCCGTAATGTCCGTGTAACTCGTTTCTTCCGTTTGGTTTTTTTCCGAGGGGACCAGTTCGAATTTATTGTCTTTGATTTTGGATATGTCCAGAATATCGTTGATTACGCCAAGCAGATGGTTGGAAGCGTCCTGTATTCTTTCAAAGCAATAATCCTTACGCTTAATATCGTAAGCAGCTTTTCCTATTATGACCATGCCGTTTATGGCGTTCATGGGCGTCCGTATCTCATGGCTCATATTCGCAATGAACGCGCTTTTACGCTTGATTTCCATGTCCAATTTGTTTTTTACCGAATCAATGCGGATTAAAACGACAATCAGGGCTAACGCAAGCACAATGCCCAATATGCTTAAAATAAACGCCATTTCGTAATCCGGTATAATTTCCGCGCTGAAAATAGGATTGCTGTCTATAATTTCGTTGATAAAGTGGAAGCTTAAAACAATCATTATTATTAAAACCAGGAAGGTAAATGCCAGCTGCAAATAAAGAGGACGTTTAATTGTTATCTTTGGAATTTTAATAAGCGTCTTCCCCCTTCCAATAAAGTCTTTTTACTAAAACATAATAAAATTACCGTATTAATCAAGAGAATAATTTTTTTTATTAATTAATAGTTGTATATATGTGAAAATGTTTTAATGAAAATATGAATTTCAATACACAGGCATGCTTTTGTCTACATCGCGCGCCCACGCGTTAAGGCCGTCCTGCAGGTTCAGAAGTTTGCCTTTGTAGCCGGCGTCCTGTAATGTGCGTATTCCCAAAATGCTGCGCTGGCCGATTTTACACAGGAACACCGCGTCTATGGCCGGGTCTAATTCTTCCATGCGTCTTTCAAGCTGGCCAAGCGGTATAACTTTCGCGTTCGGGAATTTTACAATAGCGCGTTCATGGGGTTCTCTTATATCTATAAATTGAATTTTATCTCCGTTATCAAGGCGTTTTTTTAATTCGAGGGCGGTTATGGTGTCTATGGGTTTGCTGTCGGTGTTTTTTTTCAAACCGCAAAATTGTTCGTAGTCTATAAGTTCGTGAATGGAAGGATTTTTTCCGCAAACTGGACAGTCCGGATTTTTATCAAGTTTTAATTCGCGGAACGCCATGCGCCACGCGTCAAACAAAAGAAGACGGCCGACAAGCGGTTTCGCGCCGCCGACGATGAGCTTAATCGTTTCCGCCGCCTGAATGGTTCCGATAATGCCGGGCAGTACGCCCATGACTCCGCCTTCCGCGCATGAGGGGACAAGGCCGGGAGGCGGCGGGGACGGGTAGAGGCAGCGGTAGCAGGGGCCGTCCTTCGCGCCGAACACAGTCGCCTGCCCGTCGAACTGGAAAACGGAGCCGTAAACATTCAGTTTGCCTAAAAATACGCAGGCGTCGTTTACAAGGTAGCGCGTTTGGAAATTGTCGGTCCCATCCGCGATAATGTCGTAATCGGCAAAAAGTTCCAGCGCGTTCTGGCTTGAAAGCATAGCGTTATGCGTTACTACGTTGATAAGCGGGTTTATCCCCTTGATTCTGTCCTTTGCCGAAGCCACTTTCGGCCTGCCGACATCTTTTGTGCTGTGGATAATCTGCCGCTGGAGATTTGATTCGTCCACCACGTCAAAGTCAACAAGCCCTATAGTCCCCACTCCCGCCGCGGCAAGGTAGAGGGCGAGCGGCGCGCCGAGGCCGCCCGTGCCTACAATGAGAACTTTCGCAGCCTTTAACTTCTTTTGCCCTTCGACGCCGATTTCCGGCAAAAGCAGATGGCGGCTGTAACGCGCGATTTCTTCGTTGGTAAGCTCCGTTTCGGCATTATCAGAGCCGCCCGCGATGGCGGGGACTATCATCAATTCGCCGTTATCCGCAATGGGCGTATCAAGCCCCTGCAAACTGTTGATGTTCGCGCCGCCGACAAACAAGTTGATAAAGTCGCGGAGTTTTCCGTCTTCCGTGAACAGGTGCGTTTTAAGAGCGGGGTAGGAGTCTGCCAGCGCTTTTATCGCCTCGCCCGCCGTGCCGCCGTTTACTTCCACTTCCGCGCTGCGTTCGGTAAACGCCCTAAGCGCGTAAGGAATTAGAACCTTAATCAATTAACAACCTCCTTGGTTTATTTTATTAAGCGTGTTATATTATATTCCAAAATATGGAAGTTGCCTATATCTTTTGCGAACCGGGCCGGCTCAGGATTCATCCATGTCGGAAATGGTTATAAACCTGTTTGATTTGATAAATAAGGGAGTAGAATACGAATAAAGGTTAGGATTTATAGGAGAAATCATAATGAAAATGACAGAACAGGAAGCATGGGAATTGGACGACCTTTTAACACGAATTGATCCCGAACTCGGTCCCAACGGAACAGGTTTTCTAAGCCGCAAAGAAGCTCAATTAATGGGCATGGATACTCTCTCAATAAATTATCTGATGACCAAAGCCAAAGCCGACCACAAAACACCAGCCCAGATAATAGGCAAAATGATAAGGGAACGGATCGCAGCATCCGCATAATTTGATATTGAAATTATATCTTTTCTATGCTAATTCTATATCCCAATGTACGTAATACATTTGTGAATGTCCTAAAATTTATTCTTTCAGCGTTTTTAGTCCTTATTTTTTGTATAATTGTTGGGGATACTCCTGCCTTTTTTGCCAATTTTCTTACAGAAAGATTTTCAGATTCCATAATATATGGTACAAGACTCATTATCCATAAAATATAGTGTATCATATTTTTGATACATTGTCAAGTGTTTTTTTTATTAAATTTTATTTATTTTTTGATGGAATTTTTGTTGGATAAAATTAAATTTTGCCAAACGAAAATGTCATATAACCAATAGTGATATCGTAGACAATGAAAGATAAATGTCGTCTATATCGCAAATTTGAGATGTAGACGACGTTTTTATTCACCTACAAGTAGTTATGTGAAATTGCTTCTGAAATGGTTGACAAAATATATGAAATAAAAATATTCTAAAATTATTATTATGAATTAAAATAATTAATGTATTATTTAGGATTATAATAGTTGACATAAAATATAAAATTTAATATAATGTTTCAATAAAGTAATGTAATTTTGGAGGAAATAATGAAATTAAGAAACTGTATTTTTATTTGTATTGTAATGGTATTTCTTTTTTCATGTATTAAGAAAAGAGAAAACAATAACGATAACGTTCAAAAGGAAACAGAACAAGCTAGTATTGATAAAATAAATATCGAAAATAAAGAAAACAGGAATAATGTCTCAAACGGACTTACTTCAGAAGAAGAAAAAGAAGCAATGAAGGAATTTTTATATAATAATGATAAATATTATAAAGAATTTAATAAAAAAATTATT